>OKSB01002758.1_pt1 | contig 15072 bp, 12 predicted proteins | sample 1601171 | NCBI WGS metagenome assembly OKSB01 (sample SAMEA3541496, study PRJEB24748) | human gut metagenome | biome: human gut; feature: human-associated habitat; material: faeces | place: China | collected 2012 | reverse complement strand
CCGGCACCTTTACAGGCAATGTTTCCGCAGACAGTATGAATGTAACCAATAAAGTGACGGCAGGTAGCATGGAAACTACTGGCAACACGAAGACAGATTCCCTGACAGTAACCAACGGTGCTTCCGTAGGCGGCGACCTGGCTGTTACAGGAGACATTACAGGCAAAAGCTTGAACGTGGGCACCGGCGACATCTCTGGCGGCCAGATTACCGGCACGGGCTTAGACGTAGGCTCTGGTACGATTAAAACTACTGGCGCCGTAGAAGCTGGAACTCTGGAAACCACTGGCGATGCCACCATCGGCGGAGATTTGACAGTAGAAAAAGATCTGACCGTCAACGGTGAATTCAATGCCGATACCATCACCAGTAAACTGGATGAAAACAATTATACGGAAATCCACGGCGGTAATGTGACATCCGTAAACAGCAAATTGAATTTAGATGATGGAAAAACGTATACCAGTACCTCTACGTTAACGGAAAAGGGCAAGACTGAAACGGCTTCCAACGGAACAATACGAAACGTAGACAAGATGGATGCTACAGAATCCAGCAATGTCATTACAAATGATGCAAATAAACAGACATCGACCTTCAGACAGCGCGTCGATGAAATCCTCAATCAGCTGAATACATCCGATACGACCTTCTCCAAAGTGGATCAGAAGGTAGATACTATCACTAGCGAAGTGAAAGACGGTGACAATTCGACATCTACCACACAGACTGCTAAAAACATCACTAATACAGCAAAACAAGGGATCATTACCAATGATGCGAAAACATTGGTCAATCAAGCCTCGGATACCATTTCCAATAAAGCCGTGAATGACATCACTAATACGTCAACTGCTGGAAATATTTCCAACACAGCTGAGAATGGCACTATCTCCAATACTGCCCAGACTATCGAAAACACGGCTTCCGGCAATATCACGAATACGGCAAAGACCGGGACCCTTACAAACGATGCTAAGAACATTGCCAACATTGCTTCGGAAACCCTCAGCAACAACGCGAAAAATATCACCAACACGACATCAGAAAACATGACCAACACCATTGGCAAGAATCTGACGACTACAGTAGGTGGCGATATGAGTACCGAAGTCACTGGCACGCTGACAGAAACCGTAACTGGTAAGGTCACAGAAATCTATAAATCTGACCTTGAAACCAAGGTAAGTGGAAATGAACTCCATTATGTGGCTAAGGATCAAACCAATACGGTATCTGGTAACCGCACTGTCAACGTCAAAGGCACGGAAACAGAAAACTTCAACGCTCAGATTACCAACGTCAAGACAGATCAGAAAACTTCTGTAGGTGGCAACCAGACCAACAACGTAACAGGGAATCAGGAAAATACGGTGAGTGGCGACAAGACCGAAAGCGTTAAAGGCAGTGTCACGGAAAAATATGGCAGCCAGTCAGTCACCATTGACAAAGACCAGAGTACCCACGTGGGAGGCAATCAGTCTAATGTGGTAACTGGCAATCAGATCAACACTATCAGCGGTGACAAGACCGAAAGCGTCAAGGGCACTGTGACCGAAACCTATGGCAGCCAAAGCACAACCGTCAATGGCGACCAGAGCACGACTGTCACCGGCAGCCAGAGCAATGCAATCACAAAAGACCAGACCAATACCATCGGTGGCAATCAGACTACGACCGTAACCGGCGACACCAGCCTGAAAGCCACAAACATCACCAACGAAGCGACAAACAAGCTGACCAACAAGGCCATCGATGTAGAAACAGATGCTTCGAGTTCCATTGTGAGCAAGGTTTCCAATGACTATGGTTCCAATACATCCACCCAGCTCTCTTATCAGACAGAAGAAACGATGAGCCAGTCCGATGGCAAGAAGGCCTCCTACCTCCGCGGTGCAGCAGAAGAAAAATCCCAGCTTACAAATGGCAGCGCCAAGACCACTATCGACACCATCGCCGGCCAGACCAACACCAACATCACCGATGGAACCAATAGTTCCAACAACCTGCAAAAGGCCAATCAGCTAGCATCCTCCGTAACCGACGGCACGAATACGACCGTCGTCAACCAAGACGCGAAGAGCCTGGCCTCGTCTATCACAGATGGCACGAAATTCAACAACACCAACAATACAGTCGATACATCGGCACAGCTGATCAAAGCCAGCAATACGAAGTACAATGCTTCGGCTAAGACTGCTACGACGACGACCGAAAAAATGGTCAGCGGCAACATCATCGATATTCTGAAAGATGCTGATAACGGCTTCGTCAAGACGGCAGTCACACAAGGAGATAACAGCACCAGCGTGAAACAAACCAGCCAGGATATTACCCAGACAGCCAAACAGGGGACTATCACCAACGAGGCCAAGAACCTGGTGAATACGGCAACGGAAACCATGACCAACACAGCTGGCACGCAGATTCAGGATGCTGTCGGCAACACGACCGTAACGACGACGACGGCCGGCACGACCTTTGAAAATGCAGACCACAATACGGCCATCGGTGACGGCACGATTACGAAGACTACCATCTCCGGCAATACCCTTGAAACAGGCAAAGCGACCGTGGACTATGCAGAAGTCAACAAAGACCTTACCGTCCGTGGCACAACCACGACAAAAGACCTGCATGTCACTCAGAATGCAGCCATTGACGGTACCCTCGACGTAGGCGGCGCCGCCAGCTTCCAGGATCAGGTCACCATCGCCAAAGACCTTAGCGTAGGCGGCAACGCCAGCGTCGCCGGCACCATGACCGCTGCCTCGTACAACGTCGGCAACAAGACCTACATCGACGATCAAGGCATCAACGCCAACAACCAGAAGATTACAAATGTGGCAGCAGGAGAACTTTCACCTAACAGCCTGGATGCCGTCAACGGCTCCCAGCTCTACGACACGAACCGCCGCGTCGGCGAAATGGACAGCCGCATCAACGAAGTCGGTGCCAATGCAGCCGCTATGGCCAACCTCCATCCCCTCGAATTCGACGCTGACTCCAAGTTCAATGTAGCCGCAGCCGTAGGCAACTACAAGAACGAAACGGCTACGGCACTGGGCCTCTTCTATCGCCCCAATGAAAACGTCATGTTCAACTTCGCCGGCACCGTTGGCTCCGATGACAATATGATCGGCGGCGGCATCGCCATCCGCATCGGCCGCGGCGGCAATAAAGCCCGGAATAAGCAACTCGCCGAAAACAACAAATACGTCAAAGACCTCGAAGCCAAGGTCAACACGCTGCAAAGCCAGATGGACGCCCTCCTCTCCGTCCTCAACCCGAACCTCTCCAAAGACTTCCCGGACGTACCGGAAAACCACTGGGCCTATGAAGCCGTATCCCGCCTGGCCGGCAACGGCATAATCCAAGGCTACGAAGACGGCAAATACCACGGCGAACGCACCATGATCCGCTATGAAATGGCAGAAATCATCTACAAAGCCCTCCAAAAAGGCGCCAAAGCAGAAGCCAAACTAGTAGAAGAATTCAAACCCGAACTCAAAGCCATGGCTGCCCAAAACAAAGCCTAAGCTGCCCCCAATAGGGGAATATGTAAGTAAATCTAAGTTCAGGAAAAGCAAGGCTGCCACGTCAGGGCAGTAGTAAAGGACCACGTTGTAAAAAGCAACGTGGTCCTTTGACGATAAGAGTTCATTTATACTTTTGGCAAGGCCAGCCGGATATACGTGCTGAACCAGCCTTTTTCACAGGTGCAGATGATATTGGCATGGTATGTGTCGCGGAAACGGGCCAGGGATTTCATCCCTATGCCGTGGCCGGGAACCTCTGTCACAGGCAGACCGTCCTCGTTGAACACGACCGTCCCATCGAAGCGGTTCTTGATGAGGATGTTCAGCATATCCTCTTGCCGGACCGCCAGGAGCGTCAGGACACGCCGCCCATCAGGCTGCTTTTCACTTGCCTGGACGGCATTTTCAATGAGATTCGAAAAGACCATGGACAAATCCGTACTAAAAGACGGACTACACTCAGGAATATCCGCCTGAGCCGTCACGGCAATCCCTTTTTGTGCCGCCCTATCAAGATACGTCGTCAGCGCCGCATTGACGACAGCATTCTTGCAATACTGCTGCCGCTTCGTCTGGTCCAGCTTCAGGCCAATCTGCTCAATCAGCTTCAACGCAGCTCCATAGTCCTGCCGGGACACAAGCGCCGTCAGCTTCTGCAAATACTCCCGCCGCTTATCATAAAACCGCTCCATCAACGTCTGTGACTCCTGCAGAGACTGGACGTAATTCTGATTAGACTGAATCTGCGCAGCCAAGGCGTCATTGCGCTCGTACGTCAGATACACGGCATCGACCTGCTTCAGACCGGCCCGGACGCTCAAGGCGATGAGCACTGTCGCACCGGCAATGATGAGCCGCGGCACAAGCATTTCAAAATGAATCACATTAGGCACCCGCTGGGTGATGAAAAACAAGGCCTCTGCAAAGAGCAAACACGGCAGGACACAGATATATTTCCAATACCCCCGCGTACTCAGCACATGGTCGTTGCGGAATACGTCATTGAAATAGCGGACCAGAAGGGGCAGACACAGCGTATAACTAAGGGTATACAGACTCATCTCTAACGGATAGAGCAAGCGGCTATCCCACACCGGAAACAGCCCCAGCAGGATAAGTACATAAAACACATAGTACATGAGCGTATGGAGCATGATCATAAAGATGCTGCGCAAGGCAAACACATAAATATGCTGAAAATAAAAGGGACGAATGATATAAACCGCCCAAAGGAAATAGGGAATCCACAACACGATATAAAGCCGCTTGAACATGACCAGGCAATGCGACCAGTAGCCGCTCAAAAAAAGATAGAGGAGGACCAGCGTTTCCCCGACAAAACAAACTGCGTAACCCGCATACATCAAGCGTCGCTGCCGAAGAGAAATAAACGGGCCAAAAGACGCATATTGCAAATATGCCGGCGGCACAATCGACAACGTGAGCAGACACGTCGTTACGAGTATATAGATCATAGCGCGTCACCTCGCGGACAGGGAATACGCAAATTAACAATCGTCCAGCCTTCTTTATACGTATACCGGCCAGCAGCCCCCTCATGACGGGCTACAAACTGCTGCACCAACGGTAGCGCCTCGGCATAGGGCCCGGCACAGGGATGCCCCTCTCCATCCATCGCCACTGGCTCACTCTGCCGGTTGCCGATGAGCAGCATGATAGACGAATCCGTTTGACGGGCAATGACGACGACAGACCGCTTCGCCTCAGCCTGGCCACGGCTCACAGTCAGCGCTGCCTTTACGAGACGGGCGGCTGCCTTAGCCAGCTCCTCCTCAAAAGGAAACTGTGCAGCCAATGACAAATCTGCCATGACATGAATCCCATCTGCCCGGGCTGCCTCAATCAAAGGTAGCAACGACTTTCGCATAGACGCATTTTTTCCCCAACGAAACGGCTGGACATGAGCCAGCTCCTGCGTCAGCGTTTCCAAAAGTGCCAATGAATCTCTATCGTCCTTTTCCTGAATCAAGCTCGACAACAACCGCAGCTGGTGCCGCGTATCATGCCGGTAAATCGACAACAGCTTTTGCGATGACTGGAGCAGCCGCGCATAATGGGCGAACATTTCCATCTGCGTCATGAGTGCTGCATTCTCACGCTTCAGCTCCATGGCCTCATTCATTTTCCGCGTCCCCAGATACATCGTAATAGCAATACAAACCCCAAACAACGCCTGCAGCAACCGCGGTACAAGATACTCCCGGGCCACAGGCTCATTCGTATGCGCCAAAATTGCCGCATAGAGGAGGAGCAACACCGGAATCCACGCCGCATATTTCCAAAATGCCAGCAAATCGACGCCATGATTCGCCGTAATGACCGTGCAAAAAAACTTCAACAACACCGGCGCAAGGACGATATACGACACGGCATAGGCGATGAGATAGGCGTTAATATATTGGAAAAATATACCAGGAGAAACGAAGAAAAGCTCCACGTTCAGGATGAGCGTCAAAAGCGCCACGATGAAAAGCCCTTGCATCCCCAGGACGAATATATATTGCAGCCTGTACGAAGGTACAAATAGCAGCCCCAGAAGCAGACAAGGAAGCGCATGCAACGCAAACACATCCTTAAAAGAAATCCAGGAAACACCGACGATACCCTGGGAAAATACGAGCAGGACGCCGAAAGCAAAGACCACGTAAAAGGAAACAAAATCCCCACCTAGCCGACGAACCTCACGCGCCGGCAAAAGCGGCACAAACACTCTATATTGGACGAAAAGAGATGGCAGTAGTGCAAGAAGGAGGAGACAGACTGACAGAGAATGCATAGGAACGACCTTCTTTTCATAATTCTTTCTTAATAATTATGAGTATTATGCATTCATTATAACAATAAAGATTATTTGCTGTAAAGACTATCCTGTGTATGATAGATGACCGGCTATGGCCGATAGGTCTATGTGCCGCTATGAAAGAAAAAAACTCTCTAATAGAACCCAGCTTGAGCTGCCTCTCATCAGTTCACTTCGTTGATCTGACTGTGGAGGCTTCTATTTAGGTCCTATTAAAGAGTTTTCCGCTTTACTTTCAAAAGAGTGATTACGCACCGAATCCGCCATCTATGCCATATTCAGAGCCTGTGACAAAATTTGCTTCGTCAGAGGCCAGAAAAGCTGCTACGGCGGCAATATCTTCTGGTTTACCGAAATGTCCTTGCGGAATGGCACGGGTAATTTTTTCGATATGCTCCTGTATGCCTTTGTCCGAAAGTTCCGTTTTTCCATAAATAGGCGTTTCAATAGAGCCGACGCCAATGGCATTGACACGGACGCCATCCGGGGCAAGCTCTTTGGCCCAGATTTTGGTGAAGATTTCTACAGCCGCTTTAGTGCCGGCATACATCGACATATTCAGTAAATGATTTTTGCAAATCACACTGGACATGTTGATGATATTTCCGCGAGATGCCTTGAGCAGCGGCAGGACGTGAAGGGTCATATTGACGAGAGCACGAACGTTGATGCTGAATACTTTATCATATTCTTCCATTTTCACCTCAGAAAAAGGTGTGACAGGTGCCCAACCGGCATTGTTGACGAGAATGTCCAGCTTTCCATAGCGCTGTTTGATTTCTGCTACGATCTGATCCAAATCAGCCTCCTTTTCCAGGTCTGCCACGCTATACGTAATATTGGCATTAGCGGCAGCCGTTTCCTGTAAGGTGGCTTCTGTTCTGCCGAGAATCAATACCTCTGCGCCTTCCTGAGCAAACCGTTGGGCTACAGCACGGCCAATTCCTGTGCCGGCACCAGTAACAAGCGCTGTCTTATGTGCGAACCGTTTATCCATCACAAATTCCTCCCTTTACTCTGCAAGCCAGTTACCCAGCTCATGAATCTTTTCCACATATTCCGGCCGTTTCAACACATCGCCCGGACCGGGAATCCCATCCATGACGAGCGTTTGAAACTGTTCGGCTCCGATTTGACTGAAATTTTGCACTGTCCAATCAGCGTAGCGTGTAATCGTATCGCGGGGACTGCCCCAAAAGACACAGACGAGCGCGGCTTTTTTGCCAAATTTTGATGTGTTTGACATATTCTTTTTCTCTACATTGAAGAAGGGATACCAGCGTTCGATAAAGAGCTTGGCTTGCGACGTAATTTGGTGATTGTAAATAGGTGTTACCATGACGATGGCGTCACACGTATTGATGAGCGGCAGAAGAGGAGTGATATCATCGTGCAGGACGCAATGCTGTGTTTCCTTTCCCTGACATGCCGCACAGGCTGTACAAGGCTGGCACTGCTGATCGCGCATAGCAAACACGGTGATTTCTGCGTCTTTCAGATCACTAGCCAGTAGCTTTACGACAGCGGCAGAATTGCCATGTTTGCGCGGACTGGCATCTACTAAGAGAATTTTCTTTTTCAATAAAATCACGCCTTTCAGATATGAAAATAGAGGCAGCTGCTTTCTGCCTCTATTTTAGTATACAAAATTTATGATGTAAAATGTTTATGTTTCATTAAGTTTCATGTCATTTTTGCATTTCTTAATATGGTCTAAAAAAGCAGCCACTGTACGGGACACCTTCTGATTATCCTTCCAGACGATGACGGAGCCAAGCTCAAGCTTGGGCTCAAAGGGAATAAAACGCAAATTTTCATAGTGGCATGCCGGACGCTGACATACGGCAATGCCTTCTTTGGCTTGGACTAACAGCGCTGCGTTGGCCAATAGATTATAATGGGCCACAGGCACCATTTTGACAGCATTTTCTCCAGACCACATAGCCAGCTCGTGGTGGATAACCTCGTCGGCAATGGTAATCATAGGGACACCGGCAATATCTTCAGAATGGATGACATTCCGTTTAGCGAGACTATCCTCGTTATGGACGAGGACGCCCCATTGTCCTTTTTCAATCAAACGAACATAGGCATAGCTGCTCGTATCAACCGGTTCAACGAGGACACCCAAGTCGATCGTTCCTTGTTCGAGCTGATCCTTAATTTCCACATTATTGCCACTCTGCAATTGGAATTGAACTGCTCCGTGGACCTTGCGAAAAGAAGAAATCATGGACACGACTTCGCGCATGGCCTGAGATTCATTGCAACCGATAACGATCTCACCACTTAAGGCAGTACCTGTTTGGGCAAGCTCCAATTTGGTCCTCTCGGCCAGGCGCACCATTTCCTGGGCCCGGCGCTTAAAGAGCAGGCCTTCTTCCGTAAGCTGGATCGTATGCTTGCCACGTATAAAGAGACGGACCCCCAATTCTGCTTCAAGACGCATGAGCTGCCGCGACAAAGCAGGCTGTGTGATATGCAACTGCTCGGCAGCATGAGTAATATTCTCTTCGTTTGCGACAGTAATAAATGCAGCCAAAACCTTGATATCCATGTTTTCCTCCTTGGTGAACTACCTCCACTTAATGCTACTGCATTGGCAGTGAGAGCTTCTAGGATGTACCATGACATCCATGTAAGAAGGTTGGTATGTACGTTTCCACGTGATCTCTTAAGCAACTCTTATTCTTACGGGCGTGTCCACGTTGCCCCTAGTGTATAGAGCCGCCAGGATCACAACGTTACTTTTACGCAGGATGTTCAATATGCCATTTACATCGGCATTGAACATCCTTCTATGAAAAGTGCGGTATAGTCCGCGTTCTTTTAGATGTATACCGCCTGTATGTTCTATTATATCATATTGTGTTTTGATTTTACAATTGTTATTTTATTCAAAAAAGCATTCATCCCCCACCTAGAGAAGATGAGGGGGACGTCTGCCTAGTTATGATAAAATGCTTTTAGGGAAAAATAGGGAAGAGCCATGGCGAAAATTAATATATCTTCATGGTTCTCCCTATGTAAAATCAGCTGAACTCTTACTCAAACATCTGCACGACGTCTTCGTCGAGAGCTTCAATCAGAAAGCTTACTGGGCGAAAGCCATCGTTACAGGACGCGATGAACGCTTTTTTATCTTTCAACTCGCCGTCGTAAAAATTGCCGGCGCCATGGGATAAGGCAAACACGTATTCCATCATGGATTTCCACGCATTATCACACAAGCCTTTGGGCTTTTGCCAGCCATTAGAGATGAACGTCATGCCTTCTGTATTATAATCACAAGGCGTCAGCCCGGGCGTAGCGTAGGCATCGACCAAATCCTGATTCCAGCCACACTTAATAACCGTAATTTTAACTTTTTTCATAATCTATATCCTCCTTATAAAAACCGGCACGCATGTGCCACAGTCTGATAACAGCCATCACAATGGATACACGTTGCCGGGGACCGATCAGCCTGGGCCCAACGCGCCGGCAACTCAGGTTCTCGGATCAACGCCCAGCTCAAACCAAAAAACGCAATGCCATCATCAGCCATTATTTGCTCCAGCTTGTCTGGATCATTGTTGCATCCCGTCAACACGATGGGAATAGAGCACACAGCGCGTACAGCCTTAGCCAAGGGCAAATAACAGGAATCATAGTGATTTCCATGTTCCCAAGGTGAATGATCGCCCAAAACCTCGATGAAATCCAGGCCATTCTCGTAGAGATACTGGCAAATGGCCGCGCATTCCTCTGTAGCGTAATATGCAGAAAGGGGAATAGCAGCTACATTCTGCTGGCGCATAAGGCGCCGGATTTCCTCAACGGGCTTCGCGTAGAAACTAAACTTGGCACCCACAGGAAACGCAGGCAACACCGCCTTGATCCCCTCGATGATATCCACGATCAACCGGCACCGGTTCTCTACACTCCCGCCATACTCATCACGACGGTGATTATAATAAGGACTTAAAAACCGGTAGAGAAGCCAGCCATAGGCCAAGTGCAGCTGAACCGCATCAAAGCCGCATTCCTTTGCCCGCACTGCAGCAGCGACATACAAATCCCGAATATCTGCCAAATCAGCAGCCGTCAGTCCATCCACATCAACCATCCTGCGGAAAATTCCCGGCCGAACGTATTGATACATGTTCAGCTGAGGGATAATTTTCGCGCCACATTCGTGCACCATGTCTACAAGCTTCCGGTAATCAGGAAGTAACGCATCACTGTATAGACGCATATTATTGCCAATGGCATTATTCCGCCCGCACACATCCGTAAGCTCCGTGATGATAGTGCCTACACCACCTTTTGCCAGCCTGCCATATATTTCATATACCTCCGGCGGCAACGAACCATCCGGACGACAAAGACCCAGCCAAGTAGCCGAACGGACCAAATGATTCTTCACGCTCAGCCCGGCCAATTCACCAGGTTCCATTAACCGAACCATCCCACACACCTCCTTGCATTTTTCTTATCCTTATCCTATACTTGAGGAAAGAAAAATACAAGTACGCACATTTTTGTTCCTTAAAAGGAGAAATAGAAATGAACAAATACGAAGACGACACCCTAAACCAATGCCCCATAGTCTACGCCATGGAACTCATCGGCTCCAAATGGAAAATCCCCATCCTCTGGAACCTCACGCAAGAAGATAACCTGCACTATAACGAACTAAAACGCCGCATACTAGGCATCACCAACACCATGCTCACCCGGGCCCTGAGAGAACTAGAAACCGACGGTCTCCTAACCCGCAACTCCGCCGGCACCGTCCCACCGTCCGTCACGTACGAACTGACAGACCTGGGCAAACAACTCATTCCATCCTTAGAAGGCCTATACGCCTGGGGCGAAGCCAACCAGAAAAAATTAAAACAAGCCAAATAAGAAAAAAACAGCGCAGCCGAAGTTTTCCCTGGCTGGGAAAGAGGTGCCAATCGGCGCCAAAAAGAGGAGAAAATGCAAGCCACGTAAAGTTGATGTCAAACAGCCACGTAAACCAAAGCGCCGCAGGCAAGACTAGCAAAAGCCTGCCCCGAAGGGGAACGGTGTCATGATGCACGATAAATCGTGCATCATGACGGAAGGGGTTGATTAAGTCTTGGTATTTTTTTATGTGCGCTTGCGCACATCCTTCCCGGCAGCGCAATGCCCCCGTGTGGGCATTGCGGTTCAATCTCTCATCCCAGATAAAGATGAGAGATCGAAATTGAAGGAGAAATGTGCCCGTGCGCACATTTCTCGGATGCGGTCGAAAGAGACCTGCTACCATAAGTCAAGGGGTCAACAATAATTTTTTTAATTCTTTTGTCATTAGCTCCGATCTCTGTCGATTGTCTCCCGTATGAAGCATGTTGGACAGCACAAAAGAACCGAGCTTTTATCGGTTTTTTTGTGTGCTGTTCGTTTAGTAAGCTGCTGTTCGTATCAAGCAGTCGGCAATTTCCATTGGCTGGCCCAAGTATATCTGAATTATAGTAAGCCGCTCTGCCTATACAAGTTCATCACACGGCCATAGTATTGCCGTAAAAACTTCGCCATTCCAGCTATGATTGCTACTTTTTTAGGTTTCCCTTCGGCTACTTTCCTTTTTACGAAATTGTATACCACGTTATCGGCAGGCTCTTCATGGGATAGTAAAGTCATAACTAACTGATACAGTATTTTTCGCAGCTTGCTTTTTCCTCTTTTTGTGATTGGCATGCCTGTACCGGGATTGACTCCGGATTGGTTGGGCGGTGAATCCAATCCGGCGTACGCAACGAGCGCCCCCTTCTTAGGGAATTGTCTTACATCGCCGATTTTTGCAATGAGCATGACCTGTAAGATGTTTCCCACACCACCCATTTCGCCGACGAGTTCATATTCCGGCAAGGTCTTGGCGATTTCCCTCATTCGTGCTAAAATACCTATAAGAGCCGTTTCGGCTTCTCTCAGTAGATCAGCATACATCTGAATCGAATCTCTATTGTACTGACTATCTGAGGTGGAAGGGATACCATTTAAGGCCAAAGAGTAAATCGTGGTTGCTTTACTTTTTGAAGACCGGTATCCCTTTTTTCTTGCCCAAATACAGAAGTCCTCAATAAATTCAGCTTCAGACATTGCTGTAATAGCAGCAAAATGAGGATATTGCATGACAAAGTCCAACAACTTATTTTTGCCGGTTTCTTTATTTAAGGAGGCAAGCTCCTTATCAATACCTGGCATACTACGTTCTAGCTTGTTCTTAAACAACAGGTCCAGCCTGTTTTGTGACTTGGAAATGGTAAGATAATCGTCAGCTGCGTCATTCAACCAAAAATATTCATCTGTATGCATCTTAAATGCTGGTAGTGTATGCCAATAGCTGCGTCCATAGTTGGCAATGGAAACGGAATCAGCCTTATCTGTTTTTACATTCCTAACATCTATGTTTCTATAGCGACTCGTAGAAAGCGGATTGACTACAGAAACATCAAATCCCTGTTCATGGAGATGTATAGCTACTGGCAAGTGGTATATGCCAGTTGCTTCCATGATGATTTTTACCGGCCCATTTTTTTCTTGTTCCTGGATTCTGTCCGTCAGGCGCTGGATTCCTGAAAAGGTGTGTTCAAACAGAAACGGTTTATACAGTATTTCACCGTCGGAATCAAGGAAACAAGCCATACTTTTTCCCTTAGATACATCAATGCCTACGCTGATCATACGATACCTCCCATAAAAAGTTACTTGTAGGCGGTAGACTCAAATCCCTTCGCACTTATTACCACTCAAACTAGTTTGTTACACGAACATGAAAGTTCAACCTGCTTAACCCGAGCACTTATAATAAGGGAAGGGTTGACATACTTTCTCTCGACCACTAACGGTCATGTGCCGCTGTCGCCAACCCGTCTACTCCCTTATTATAAACTATAAGTGCAGCGGATAGGAGCGACCTATTCACTACATGTTTATGGTACTAGCGTACCGCCCAGCCCCGTAACGTGACGGGCGTGACGTAATACGTGTTGAATGTCAAGTAAAACTGTCCATACTAACAAGCAAATCCAAGCCACCCACTGGCCTAGTTTTACGTGTCAATTTTACAAAAAAAAACAGATTTTTTACGTTCTGAATTGGTCCACCCTCTCAGACGGGCGCAGTGCGCAAAGCATTCGTTCGGGCATTGCGGTTCTAGTGTTCTCCCAGATAAGAGGTTCTATAATGAATGAAATGTTACGGTCGGCTGGACAAATTATTTGCTGGAATTATCCCTAAATATTAAATTCCCATGCTTGTCCTTGCAGTCTTGTAAAACCATAGGCATCCCATGCACCAGTAAGTCCGTAAACTCTTCTAGGGGAATTATTCCTCCTTCTAAAAACCAATCATTGATGGATTCTGATATAGCTCTCATGTAAAATCGAACATAAAACTGAACTTCTTCAGGAATTTCCACAGAACCGGTTAATAGACGAATACGCGCCATCAATAAATCGATGGCATAGTTATTCGTAGTATAGCGAAAAGAAGTTTGCCCAATAGTGTTTTTCAGAGCATTACGATAAAACTTTCGGTTTCCCAGCAAAATCAAAGAGCTTTGTCGTACACACTCACGCCAAGACACGCCGTCACCAAGCTTCCCATAATATGGGGCAATAGCCGTAGTATAAATCCATGCCAGCAATTCATATTTGTCGGCAAAATGATTGTAAAATGTCGTAGCGGTCATACCACAATTTTGTGCAATTTCCTTTATGGTGATTTTATCAACACTTTTGTTCAGCGATAGTTCCTGAAGGGATTCTGCTAAAATTTCCTTCGTCGTTTTTTTGATAATCATAAAGCCCTCCTTTGTCCAAAATACACTATTTTGTATAATTCGACTGGAGGGCCTGTATTTCCTTTAACCTAAACCGCCTTCATCCTCAACCTAAGAAGTGGAGGATGAAGGCGGGCATGGCGAATTTACGTAAGTAAGTGAGTAATTCACGAAGCGACTCGATTACTCACCATCTTGAGGATCATCAACATAGTCAACCTCTGAATAACCGGCGCAAAGGGTAATCTGATGCTTCAGACCAGCGGGAATAAAGTATGTGTCGCCCTGGTGATACTCCTTCGTTTCACCATTCGCAGTGAAGACGCATTTCCCGCTGACAACAACGGTCCACTGCGCAGCATGACTATGCTCTGGAAATACAACCTCTTTTTCGGCACTAACAAAATACACCGTACCCGTGGACGTATGGTCCACATGAACCGTTAAACCATCAATTCCATAATCTCTGGACGGAACCTTGTCAATAATATCTGCAAAAAACTTTCTCATCGTCAATTCTCCTCTCAAATAAATACAATAAGCCGGCGGAAATGTTAGAACACTGGCAAATATGGCTCAATGACATACAGTCAGGGGATAAGGTAAGCTGGCAATCCTTCCATATCCTCCGGAACTTGTATTTTTAATTAATCGTTTGTATGCATTTATTATATCGGCAAGAAAAGCATTATGCGATAGATAAAAATTGCTAAATGGCAATATACTTTATAAACTAGCACTTTTATAAAGAATTCTTGAGGCGTGAATTTGTGAAATTTGCATAAAAAAGACATGGGAATAAACTCCCCATGTCCATGAGTGGTAAATTGAAGGTCACCCCCAACATTTGTCACAGACCCAAAAAGGGGGTGCAGACGTTTTTTTGGACCGTCCTCACTTTGTAGGCAATAAGCCTA
>OKSB01002745.1_pt1 | contig 15135 bp, 27 predicted proteins | sample 1601171 | NCBI WGS metagenome assembly OKSB01 (sample SAMEA3541496, study PRJEB24748) | human gut metagenome | biome: human gut; feature: human-associated habitat; material: faeces | place: China | collected 2012 | reverse complement strand
ACGGCCTCGATAGGGACACCAGCCACAACGCGCCCCAATACCGGGATGCGGACGCCTCGGCCTGCGGAAGTAACTGGCTTTTTACGAGGAACATTGCCTAGAAGATAGTCCAAGGAAACATTAAATAAAGATGATATTTTTTGTAATGTTTCAGCGTCTGGAAAGCGCTTATTGGATTCATATAGAGAAATTGTAGATTCGGCAACACCTATTTTTTGCCCCAATTCCCTTTGACTCAGTGACATATCTTTTCTACAACTTTTTAATTTGGCACCGAAACTATTCATATCAACACCTTCATTTACAAAATGTAATATTTACTTAAATTATAACTTTACAAATAGCAAAGTACAATGTTGAAAATAAAACTTTGCAAATTGTCATGAAATACAATACCAATACTTGACAATATGCAAAGCAAAAGCTATACTATAATCAAACATTGCGATATGCAAAGACAAGGAGGTGAAAAAATGAAAAAGGAACAGACTTTGCAAGAGCTTTTGGAAGAAAAGGGAGTAACTCAAAAAAGCCTTTGCGATATTCTTCACTTGTCCGAATCACAGGTAAGCTTGCTAGTAAGCGGTAAAAGGCGAATGGCCTTCGATACGGGAATGAAGATTGCTAAAAAGTTACGTGTTAGTCCGACTACTGTTTTTTTATCTCTAAACTTTGCAAAACGCAAAGCTAATTTATAAAAGGAGGCGAGAGCATGACAAAGAAGGAAAAAGAGCAGCTGATAGAAATGTTGAAAACCCAGCTCAAGTGTAAATGGTCACAGGCGATTAGTGCGCAGAAGGTAGCCCGAAATAGCGCATCGGAAACTGCATATGTAAATTTCAAGTTTAAAGTAGGCATGGCCCTGGGATGCAAAGGCTGCTGTTTATGTACTTTCAGCTTGCCGGCCTTTCGGCTATCATCAAACGATTGGTTTAATATCGTTAACCAATGGATTCGCGAAGTCGAAGACGCCGCCTGCGAAAAACTGGAAACTGACATGTGATTGATAAAGAGGAGGCGAGAGCATGACAGAAAACACACGGAAGCTCATAGCGCTGGCAGCTGGAGGCAAATATTTCCAGCTCAAACTTGTCGACGACGAAACCGTCGAAGTCACTGACATGGAAAGCCAGGCTGTAAGGTGCGTCAACATTGCTTGCGACAACGTCCCAGCTATGCTGTACGACATCTTGCGGCAAGCGGCTGATTGGATGATGTAGGAGGCGAAAGCATGACCAGGGCGGAAAGGGGATGATGTTGTGGCAAGCTATGTGGAAGCGCAATATATACAGGCATTGGAAAAAGAAAACGCCGAACTCAAGCGGCAACTTGAGAAACGGCGCGGCCTTTTTGAAATAACTTGCAATCTTACCCAACAAAAGCATCGTTTTTATATTTGCGAAGAAGATTGTCCGGAACCGGATAGCAATCCATTAAAGAAGTCCTTTATGGAATGCGGATATTATCTAGCCCGTAAAGTATTGTAGAAGGAATTGAGCTAGAGGACCAGAAAGCCAGGAATTTTCTTGAAGTTCTTTTTTGAAACGAGAAAGAAACCCTTTGGGAATCTGATCTTGGCTATTGATACTCTTTAATGCTTCAATCAAAGGTTCAAATTCTTTTGGTGTTGTAGCCTTGGTTGAAATTAAATCTTCCAAATCTCTAATTGAAATTTGGTAATTACCAATTGGATTTGTGCCAATAACAGAATTAGTGGCATTTTGGATGTTAAACGTAATTTGAGATGGTTTTGAGGCACTGTGCCTATGGAGTATGGTTAGATCCTCATAAAATGCGTCAAATAAGAGGATTGATTTGTCAAACAAGTCAACAGAAGACTTTAATCTTGTAATCTGAAAACGTTCATTAGTATCTGGGATGGTAAGAATATCACCAACTATAATATCTTTTTTTCCTTCATATTGGATGCACTCTTTACCATTTAAGCGGTTTTGAATAGCCAAAATTTTTTCGTGGGTTCGTTCGTTTACGAAGTAACGGCCATCCATCTGGAGAAATGTATGCAACGTAGAGATCATAAATATCACCTCCTTTCTGGATTAATTATAACATGGCGGTGATGTTGTAAGGGAGGTGAGGCGGATGAATGAAGATAAAGAAAAAGAGCCATGTAAGGGCATGACTCAAAATCAACAAGACGTTTTCTGGGAAAAATTGCGAACAGAAAACATTAATCAAAATTATAAGAAAGAGCTTGTCATTTTTGAAGGCGACCCGGTAAAGCATAGTAAGTTTCCTATCGTCATAAAGGATTGGATTGTTTATATTCGCATCACTAAAAATACAACTTGGTATTTGGGAATTCCGCCATACTTTGTAATCGGTTCAAGATGGGTAAGCGATAACGGTTGCTCAATTGAAGATGAATGGATGGATGGCATTGATGCCGTTGTATTTGGCTTGGGGATTCTTTTAGCAGTTTTCGGGATAGCTCTACAGATATTAGTCTGGATCTACCGGTAATAGAAAGGGAGCGAAAAAATGAATAAGAAAGAAAAGGAAATTCTGGAAAAGCGGGTATTAGAGAGTGAATTGGAATGTCTGGAAGCGGAAGAAGATATGAAGAGCGATAAGAGCAAACAAGCTCGGATGCTGGCGATGGAAAAGAAGATGGCGGCCAAGGAAGCGGCCCATAAGGGTTCGGGATTGAAATAAAAAGAGCCCGCAAAGGGGCAGGCTTCACGCAGGAGCAGGCAGCGGAAGCATTAAATATTTCCGTGCGAACGTATGCCAAATACGAAGGTGGCGAAATCCTGCCGTGCGATGACATGGTAGCAGCCATGATGCAGGTTTTCGATAATCCTTGCCTGGGATATACCTATCTCTCGCAGGAATCGGAAGTCGGGCGGCTGATTCTGCCGAAAATCGGCAAACTGCCAGGCGTTGCGGCCGGAGCCATGCAGTACCATATCGCCTTATCAGAAGCCAATAACGACTCGATGAAGCTGGAGAAAATCTGCTGTGACGACAAAATTGACGCCTACGAAGCCTTAGCGATACAGCCGCTCATCGATAAGATCTTTGAATTGGCAGGACGAGGGCTGACACTTTTGTTAACGTGTCCGAAACGGACACAAAAAAAGAGCCGCCCGGCGGTAACCGGACGGCCTAAGGAAAAAAGTTGATAACTATATTATAGCACAGAAGCATAAAAACAGTAAACCAAGAGGCGAGATTAATGGATCGTATTACGCAAGTCATTATAGTTCTCGTAATTAGTGTTTTGCTTGGCTTTTTTCTTCCAGCGATTGGAGAACTTGTCGTGTGATATTTGCACAATCGTCATAATTGGTAAAAACCAAGGTACGACCACGTCAGGCATTTCATCATCTCCTTTGCCTTCATTATAGCATGAAGCAACGGGGATGAACGAGGTATAGAAAGGAGATAAACATGAAGCCGGATAAGGGAAAAGAACCGCGTAAGGAAATGGCTCAAAATCAAACTAAAAGATATGCAGCAGAAAAAAGATTACAGCTTCTGTTAAATAAAAAATTTGAAATGCTGGAAAAGTTACACCCGTTTCTTTTAGGAGAACCACAAGAAACAGTAACTAGATACGAGAAAGTTTTTGATGAAATAGATGGTGTTATTCAGCAAGAAATTAAATACCTAGATGGCTTTTGATGATAGATACAGCAATAGATTTAACAACGTCCAGGGTAACACTACCACCAACCGATTCGATTTTATTCAATGTACTTTGCCAAATGGATGGATTTCGAATGGCATCTAAATAATCGTATCCAGATGATGTGAGTCTGTAAATCCAATAATCACTGATAGGGCCACAATAAATAGGTTCTGATGTTTCAATGAAGCCATCGTCAATTAATAGTTCAATGTGAAGTGAAATAAGTGGTGGATAGTCACATAAATCGGAAAAACTGTTAATAGTGATTTTGCTTTTAGTTGGATCTAACTCTTCGATACGAAGCAACATCTTCCGAAGCAGATCTAAATCACGTTTCATGATTTTCATCATCTCCTTTGTTTTCATTATAGCATGAAGCAACGGGGATGAACGAGGTATAGAAAGGAGAAGGCAATATGAAAGATATTCGGCCAGGACTATTGGAATCCGATAGGGTTTACAGCGCCAGGACGCTGGCCAAAGTGCTGCATGTATCAGTGCGGACAATCTATAATCTCGCATCTCGCCGCGAATTGCCGTTTGTAAAGATAACGCCGGAATCGGACATGCGTTTTCCGGGCTGGCAGATTAAGCAATGGCTGGATGCGAAAATCGAAAAATAATGAATGGAGGGAAAGATATGAAACGAAGAACTGTATTGCGCTGGGGAATGACTATTGTCATAGTCTTTGGCGCCGGATTTTACGCCGGCAGCGGCATTGGAAGTATTGGACAAGGACCTACGGTAGCCGCTGACAACGCAGAAATTCATATCGTAGAAGAAGGTGAAACATTGTGGGACATTGCCCGTAGTGTCGCTGACGACCGGGGACAGGATATCCGGGAAACGATTTATGAAATTCAAATCAACAATGACATCAATGAAGTGGACAGCCTACGTCCAGGGCAAAAAATCATTATTCGCTAGGAGTGACAAAGATGAAGAAAATCACCAAGGAAGCTTTAAAGAACATGCTCAGCAAAAAAAAAGCGGCTGGGATATGCTGACCGACGGAGTAAGAGACCTTCTTGTCGATGTCGTACTAAAACATGTGACGACTGGGAAATGGGAAAATGGAAACCCTGAAAATATTTTCCTAGCCGATGGATGCTGCTGCGTGCGCTACCAAAATGGGATGTGGTGGCACTACGACCTGGTTAATAAGACATGGTTTTAGAAGGGAGTAAAAATGGAAAAGCAATGTCTTTTATGCGGAGAAACGTTTACTGCTTCTGATAGGGCGAAGAAACAGGAATTATGTCCTTCGTGCCGACGGCGGATTCTGAAAGAACGAAATAACTATGAAGCGGAATGGAACCAGGGAGGAAGCCCCAGGCCGGATTTCTGCGTCGTGTGCGGAAAACAGATTAACACGCCAAGGACCCGGAAATATACATGCAGCACGAATTGTAAACGAATCATGAGAAATATCATTGAAGGGAATACTAAAAGGCAGAAGCGGGCTGACAACCGAAAAAAGACAGCAGCCTTGAAAGCCGCAGAAAAATTCCAGGACCTTCATAAAGAAACGCCTCCCCCAAAAGAAGCCGTGAAGAAGGGGAGTCATCTGGGAGAATGTATTGCAGCAGCAAGGAAGGCTGGCATGAGTTATGGACAATACATGGCTATCAAATACAGCCAGGCGACTTAGTCCACGAGTTTATATGAGCCAGGTCATGTATTTCGTTATCTTACATATACGGGACGGAGAGCCTGTAGAGCGGATATATGACGACATGGGTCCGTGGGTAGAAGCCCGGCAAAAAGCACGTACCGCCATGGAGTTGCTTTTACCGGGCGATAGCCTGCGGATATTCGGGAATGGATGCTTTATTGAGGAGTGGAAGAAATGAAAACGATTGCAATATACAACTTGAAAGGCGGTGTAGGGAAAACCGTGACGGCAGCCAATATTGGGCATCTCTATGCCACACGGAGGACGCATCGCATGAAAGGGACGCCGCGTCATAGTTGTCGGCGGACTTTGCTGATAGACTGTGACCCCCAGGGAAACTTATCCTTATATTTCAAGCGGTACAACCCGGAAGGACCGTGCTGGCTGAGCGACCGGAAGATTTACGGGACGGATTGGCCGTTCTTGGATATTGCACCGGGCAACATGGATCTGTATGATTGCGAACGCCGGTTGTATGACCAAAAAGACACGAAAGCATTTAGCCAAAAAGATGATGCGGACCGGGACTTGTGCCTGATCGATTGCCCGCCGGCACTGAATATGCTTACCATCAACGCCTTGGGCGTGGCTGATTACCTCATCATTCCGGTCCGGCTCGACGCATTTTCTTCGCAGGGGCTGGACGAATTAGATCGCCAGCTAAAGGATGCCAGGGCTATCAATCCTAAGCTAAAACTTTTAGGCGTCTTGATTACGCATGATGAAGTGACGAAGTACAGCGGACAGGTGGAAGCGGCACTGCGGCAGAATTTTCCTGTATTCAAAACGAAGATTAGCCGGTCGCGGTGGATCATTGACAGTACGCTCATGCAGAAGCCCTTAGCCGAACTTGGGATGAATTTAAAGCCGGCCTGGCAGTATCGCCGCCTGGTCAATGAAATACTCGAGGAGATGAAACAATGAGTATCTTATCAGATATGGGACTGGTCCCTAAAGAAAAACAGCGGAAGATAGAATATCTGGATGTCGACCTACTCGATGAAAACCCGGACAACTTCTACGACACATCGAATGTTGAAACCTTGAAAGCAGCCATTGTAACCGCCGGTGGGGTGCGGCAAAATCTCATCGTGCAGCCGACATCTAATGGACGATATCAGATTATTTCCGGTCATCGCCGGTGCAAGGCCATGAAGGAATTAATAAAGGAGCATGTTGTTGGCATTGAAAACAAAGTACCCTGTGAAATCGAAACCGATGATATGAACGCACAGCTCTTGCTTATTACGACAAATAGTTCGACCCGCAAGCTCAATGCCTGGGAGCGGGTCGAACAATACCGCCGCCTGGAATCGCTGGCCAAGTATTATCAGAAGACGGGAAAATTATCGGGACGGCGCCGGGACGCCATTGCTGACATGATGAACGATAATCATACCAACGTGGCCAGATACCAGGCAATAGCGAACAACCTGTTGCCGTCGTTAAATGAATGGCTGAAAGACGGCAGGTTAGGCATTTCCGCGGCATATGAAGTGTGCAAAGAACCGATAGAAGCGCAGCAGCAGTTTGAAAAAGAAGTAACGCCTACAGAGGCTGAAAAAACAGGCTCCATTTCTTTGACGCGCATTTCCACATTTTTTGCACTGTGGCATTGGAATCAGGATGCTAAGGCCTGCGCAAGTGCTTCTGGGCAGCCAGAATCGCCGCCACTGAAAGAAAAGCCAGCAGAAGATAAACCCGCAGCCGTAAAATCAGCGGAATTGGAACAGCCGATAGTAGAACCTGCGCGGGCGGAACCGGTCGCCGTTCAGCATGGCGGCCAAATCGGGAAAACGCCGGGCCCGTCGTTAGAAGACGACATCCGGCGGGCCATCAAGCGGCACTGTAAACACCTAAGTGCAGACGATATAGAAAATTTGATTCACATGATCATAGAAAAAATAGATATATGGAGGGATGAAAATGAAGGATGACGTACTAAGAGCCTGGACGTGGCGAATCCTCTTAGCAGCAAGTATTGTGTTCTGGGGCGGATTCATTGTTATTATGACGAATATTCTTTAAATATATTAACGGGAAGTGTCCGAAAGGGCATTTCCTTTTCCCATATATATGTATATAAAGGCGAAATGCCTTTATGGGCTTGTAGTAGGCGTTATGTTTAATGCCAAATAAAAAGAAGGTGACAGAAATGGGCTTTGTAAGAAACGTAAAATATTTTTGTGGAAAGGAATATTTTGAGACCGACCTCTTTGAAATGCCGGACATGAGCGCTCGGGGAAAAAGACTTCGAGAAAGGAAGATAAACTTATCATCGCCGGATCAAGTACGCCGGAACAAAAACAAAGCCCTTCGGACATTCAGACAAAAAGTAAGAACGAACTTTACCCGGAATGACATCTACCTCACGTTGACATACTCATTGGAAAATCGGCCGGATTGCGTGAAAAGCGCGAAAAACGATTTCAAGAATTTCATCCGCCGTCTGAACCGTCGACGTAAAAAGGCTGGCCTGGAAGCGGTGAAATATATGGGAACGCTGGAAAGAAAAGGCGAGAACTATCACTTTCACCTGGTTATTAGCGGAGATATGGACCGGGATAAGTTAGAACGTATTTGGGGTAAAGGTCTGAGCAATGCGAGCCGTCTTCGCATTGATGATGAAGAACTCATGCAGAAGTTATGCCAGTACATCCTCAAGGAATCCAGAAATAAAGAGCGATACGAAAATTCGTATATTTGTTCGCGGAATTTAGAGAACCCGAAAGTCACTAAAAATGACTGGGCCTTCAGCCATCGCAAGCTGGAAGAGTTGGCAGGGCTTACGGATTGCCGCGAAGTATGGGAAGCTACGTATCCGGGATATGAATTTATCGAAGCCACCAGTACGTTCAATTCGATGACAGGGTGGCATATTACGGTGAAAATGACGAAAAGGAGGGAGAAAGACGTATATCGAAAAGACGAAGCGCGTCCATCTTCACGGGGCCGCACTGCGAAAGTTGAATGATGCCGTACACGCGCGGGACGAATGGAAATGCGTGAATTGTGGACAATATGTGGACAATTCAGAAAAGATGCATCATGAGCCATGTGGCGTCTATAAATCCGACGAGATTACGAAGGCTGTCACACTGTGCCAGCGCTGTCACTATATTCGGCATCACACGGGAGACGCAGCTAACGTGCGGGAAAAATGCGTGAATTATTTGCGCGACCTTTATGGTGATTTAGGTGCCAAAAAAGAATGAGGAGGTAAAGCGGATGAACCAGGAACATTATCAGGACCCAACGGCGGAAGAAGCTATAAGCCGGATTGAACGGAAGCGACAGGAGAAGCGGCGGAATCGCCGTTACCGGATTCGCCGGATGCTGTTGAAGCGGGCACTGGAAGAGATTGCGACTATCTGCGGATTCAAGGTACACATTACGTTCATCGAAAGAAAGGTGAAGTTATGATCATCAACAAGATTCACGTGAGCAGTAATGTTGTCCGAATCGGATACATCGAAAACGAAAAAGAAGTGCCGCGGGAATATACGCTGAAAAGCAAAGAACTGGCCCGGCCAGAATTATACAAGGCCATGGAAAATATTTTTCACGTCATGGCCAATGTGGATACCTGCTTTGCCGCGGTATGCGACGGGGAAATCGAAGACATCGTAATTAAATACAATCGAGACAACAGCGTCGATAATTACGTATTAGCCGGAGCGATGCACGGTGATGACGGATTAGTCGCTACATTCAAGACGGAAAAGATTTATGCTAGAGCTTGGATGGAGCTGGACAATGCCGTGCGAAGCGCCATGAAGGAAGCGGAATTATTCATCCAGGGAAAACGGGCGCAGATGACGCTGGACATTGAAGCGGAAACACCGGCACCGAAATTGAAGGGAGGGGTAGCGTGACAAGCAAAGAATATCTGCACAAGGTTTGGATGGCCCCTATTAGGCTGAAAGAATTAGAGCAGGAAGAACAGGACATCAAAGAAGATATTTTGCATCTGTCGGCTACTGATTATAGTGTCCCGCGAGTTTCCGGCGGAGGATGCGGTGGAGACACGTCAGATAAAATTGTCCGCTACATGGATGCCAGGGATAAAGCGACGACAGAATGGGATTACTGGATTAATCTTCGGATACAGTGCCGAGAAATTATTATGGGAATTTCTTGCGGTGACGATACTGAGATTTTTCAAACTGTATTGAAGTACCGCTACCTAGGGCACATGCAGTGGGAAGAGATTGCAGTACGTATGGGGTACTCGTACCGGAGGGTCACGCAGATTCACGGCAAAGCCCTGCGTGCCTTCGAAAAATCTTTTGAAAGATTTCCTATAATTTCCTATGGGTAGTGTGATATAGTGTATATGTGGACCAAAGGGAAAAGCGGCCACTCTCATGTAAAGCAACGCAACCGAATATGGAAAGCACCGTCTCAATTGCGAGGCGGTGCTTTTCATATGCAAGCGTGGCACAGCAGCAGGGCGGCGCCTGCACCACGGTGCTGCATGGCTGGCTGACGTGGTCGGCTGACGCAGGCGCACACGGGCCAGCGGCTCGGTGGGTGGGCCGGGCACAGGCCAGGGCATCCGGCTTGTTTCTGAAAAATCACGTTCCCTACTGGGGTGGCCCGTCTTCACAGGCCGCGCCGGCAGAAAATAGAGGGCCCAGACAGCTGGCAACCCCCCCGGCGCCCAAGGTACTGTGAGCGGGGCAGGCTAACACGGGTCTGCGAGTCCCGGCGGTTCTGTCCGTCAAAATCAAAAAAATAGGTTGACAAACTGACGATTCAACCCTTTAGGAGGGAAGGAGGAATGGCAGTTAATGCAAAAAACGCATATAAAGAAGAATTTTCTGATGAAAAGTTCATTTTTTCTACGGCAGACACCTGCGATTTCTTTGGAATTTCGAGGGAGACATTGTCAAGTTGGCACAAAAAAGGCGCTCCCAAGGCCGCCCGCGGAAAGTGGAACCTGAAAGCACTGCTCAATTGGCGATATAAAAGCGAAACCAAGGAATCGCCACAACTGCGAAAACTGAGGGCCGAAGCGGATTTGAAGGAAGCTAAGGCCAAACAGGAGCAAATCAAATTAGGCGTAACCAAGGATGAATTTTTACCCGTTTACGAAGTCAGGGAAGACCTGACACTGCTGATGACTAATTTAAAGAAAAGTTTGCTGGCTATCGGCCATAACGTAGCTATAGAGCTGAATTCGCTTGATGCGGATGCGGCAGAAGTAGCCAAAACGGAAGTTGACAAGCGGGTACATGAGGCCTTGGAAGAGCTGAGCAAAGGGGGTACATATCATCGCAAGAGGAAGAAAAAAGCCACCGTATAAACGGTACATCCTCGACGCCCTGCGGGTGTTGAAACCGCCGGAAAAGATGAGCGTATCTCAGTGGGCGGACCGGTATCGCATCTTGTCCGCTAAAGACAGCGCAGCACCTGGACGCTGGCATACATCGCGGACACCTTACTTGCAGGCCATCATGGACGCTTTCACCAAACCGGGCATCCATGACATTACCTTTGTCGCCGGGACCCAGCTGGGAAAGACCGCAGCCGAACAGAATATGATGGGCTATGCCATCGACCAGGCGCCGGGGCCTATGCTGATCGTATATCCGACGGATAAGCTGGCCGAGTTCACAAGCCAGAACCGTATCAAGCCTATGATTGCACTGTCTAAGCCATTGAGCGAGAAATTTGATGCCGAGCACAGTCAGAAATTGGAGCTGCAGTTCCAGGGCATGTATATTGCTCTGGTCGGGGCCAATAGTCCGAGTGGGCTGGCATCCCGCCCTGTACAGTATGTATTCTTCGATGAAATTGACAAGTTCCCGAAGTGGTCTGGCCAGGAAGCCGGTCCTTTGGAGCTGGCAGAAGAGCGAACCAAGACTTTCTACAATAAAAAGATTGTCAAAGTATCGTCACCGACGCTTAAAACCGGGAATATCTGGAAGGGATGGGAGCAGGCCGACGCCCGCTATGAGTATTATGTACCATGTCCTCACTGCGGGGCCTATCAAGTGCTTACTATGAAGCAGCTGAAATGGCCGGAAGGATCTAATGCGTATGACGCCAGGGATGCGGCGGAATATCACTGTATTTCTTGCGGTTATCGAAACGAACAGAAACGATTAATTCTTTGCGGGAATATCATTGATGACCGGCAGAAAATGGACATGCTGCGGCATGGCAGGTGGAAAACCATCAACAAGCCGCCGAAACGAGTGCACTCCGTGGCATATCACTTGAGTTCCTTCTACAGCCCGTGGCTGACCTTTGGCGACATGGCTTATAAATTCTTGAGTGCAAAAGATGAGCCGGAACGGCTGATGAACTTCATTAACTCCTGGCTGGCCGAACCTTGGGAAAACAAGGCCAATCGGATGCAATCCGACATCGTCCTGGACAAGAGACTAAATTACCTGCGGGGAACGATGCCGGCAGAAGCTCAGCTATTGACATGCGGTGTTGACGTGCAGCTGGACCACTTCTGGTATTCTGTCCGCGCCTGGGGGCCACATCTGACGAGCTGGCTTGTCGATTATGGCCGCGTCGAGACCTGGGGCGACGTGGAAACCGTCATCAACCGGGACTATGCCGATATAAATGGCGAAGTACGCAATATCAATCTGGCCTGCATCGACTCCGGCTACAACACGGATGAAGTTTATTCGTTCTGCGCTCAGCACATGGACGTAGCCATTCCGACTAAAGGGGCGTCTACGCCGCTGCGGGCCAGATACAGCGTCACCGTACTGGATAAGGCCGTTGGCTTTGGGCTGCGGCTTTATAACTTCGACACCAATCAGATGAAAGACTTCATCGCCGGGCGCCTGGGCGTAGATGCCGGAGCCGCCGGCAGCTGGAATGTCTGCAAGGATGTTGAGCCTTATTATGCAGACCAGATTTGCGCCGAGCAGAAGGTCGAATATAAAGACAAAAAGGGGCGGATAACACTGAGATGGGAACCCATATCCAGTCATGCGCAAAACCACTTGCTGGATACGGAGACCAACAGTGCCCTGGCTGCAGAAATACTTGGCGTCCGCTATTTAATGGAACCCGACACAGAAGAAATGAGCGAGCCGGAAGAAAATGACTGGCTCGGAGATGCTGGGAAAAACTGGTTTTAGAAAGGAGGTGAAAGGTATTGGATACACTGGAAATCCAGCTGGAGCGCGTACAGACAGCGATTGCCGCGATTGAAACAGGGGCGCAGAAGTATGAAATCAACAACCGCAGTATCACCAAGGCGGACCTGGCCACGTTGTACAGCCGCGAAAAGCAGCTGAAAGCCGCCATTGCGGCCCAGGATGGCGACAATATTTTGTATGCGAATACCGAAAGACGATGAACCTAATTGACAATGTTATCCAGATTTTATCACCTAAGTGGGCCTGCGAACGGGCGGCTTACAGGGAACTACTGAGCCGCTATGAGGCCGGTGAAATCAACCGCTTCAACGATGACTGGACGCCCATCAACGCCGACACAGAAAATACCGATAGGACACAGCGGGACATTATCAAAGCCCGCGCCCGATATCTGGAAAACAACAGCGACATCGCCAATGCAGCTGTTGGCGGGATTGTACGCAACGTCGTTGGCGTCGGAATCAAACCCCAGGCCAGGACACCGCTGGAAGCACTGAATAAGGAAATTGAGCGCCTATGGGACCAGTGGTGCCGGCCGGAAAACTGCGATATTACCGGGAATCAGACGTTTTATGAAATGCAGCGCATGCTGCTGAGGAGGAAAATCGTAGATGGAGAAATCCTGGTTAAAAAAATAACCGACAAGGACGCAGTGGTTCCCTTCAAGCTCCAAATCATCAAATCCGATATGCTGGACCCTTACTTACTATATGCTCCTAAAACGAACCGAGTCATCCGAAGCGGCATCGAGCTGGATGACTACCTAAAACCGGTAGCGTACTGGATCCGGCGCAAAAGCCCGGATGGGTATATTGAGTACGAGCCCGACCGCGTGCCGGCCGCGCAGATCATTCACCTATGGACCAAGAACCAGCCGGACCAGATACGAGGGATGTCTGACCTGACGCCTATCATCAAGCGCATCAAAGATACGGCCGACTACCTGGACGCCGAAACGGTGGCTGCTAAAATCGCGGCTTGTTTTTCGGTATTCATTACCAGCGAGTTCGGGGGTGCTAATGTCGGGCGCGGGAGCAAGATGGACAAAGACGGGAAGAAATTGAAACGCGTCAGCCCCGGGATGATCCAATATCTAAGCCCTGGCGAGAAGATAGAGACGGCGAACCCGTCGCGCTCTATTACGTCCGCTAAAGACTTTGTCGCTGTCCAAGAAAGGCTGGCAGGGTCAGGACTTGGGCTGTCCTATGAGATGATGTCACGGGACTTCCAAAAAGCGTCCTTCAGCTCAGCCAGACAAGGAGCTCTGGAAGACCGGAAGACCTTCGAACCTATGCAGCTGTTCATGGCCTCGCATTTTTGCCAGGTCGTCTACGAAGAGTTCATGGATGCGGCTGTCCTGTCGGGAGCGTTACAGATACCGGACTATTGGCAGCATCGCACACTGTACACCAAGGCCGAATGGGTCGCTCCTGGGTGGTCGTGGATTGACCCCGAAAAGGAAGTCGATGCCGACATTAAAGCTATACAGAATGGAGGCAAGACGCTGGCGCAGTGGTGCGCGGAACGCGGATACGATTGGCGGGAACAACTGGAACAGATGGCACTGGAAAAGCAAACCGCTGAATCCCTTGGTTTGACGCTGTCTGTGCATACGCCGGAATCAGTCCAAGCCGCCGAAAGCAATCACAAAGACAATAACCAAGGAAAGGACGAAGAACATGAACCAGAAGAGCAGGAAGAATCTGAGCCGGAATCTTAACGGCAACATGATTTTATTGAGGGCTGAGGGCGAAGACGATAACCGTCAAGTGCAGTTATCTTTTTCCAGCGAAGAACCATATCAAAGATGGTTCGGGCCGGAAATCCTCAGCCATGAAGAAGGCGCAGCCGACTTGAGCCGGTTGCAGGACATCGGGGTGCTGTTGTGGCAGCACCGGCCCGACGCCCCAATTGGCAAAATCATCGACGTATCCATCGACACGGCCAAGCGCCGCGGCGTGGCTACCGTGCAGTTCGACGAGGATGAATTGTCGGATATGATTTATCAAAAAGTGCTCAGTGGGACGCTGAAAGGCGTTTCCGTTGGCTATGACGTAAGTGTATGGGAATCGGTCAGCGAAGGCGCTACGAGCTCAGATGGACGATTTACAGGCCCCTGTGATATCGCCAAGCGCTGGACTCCCTACGAAATTTCTATTGTATCGCTGCCGGCAGACCCGACGGTCGGTGTAAACCGGCAACTTGAAGAAGGAGAAAATGACGTGAGAGAAAAAGACAAGCAGAATGAGCAGAATGTAAGAGAAACAGCGATGAACGCTGAACGGACCCGTGTCAATGAAATCGTGTCCATGTGCCGCAGCTTTAATTTGAGCCCTGATGATTATATTTCGAAAGGGACGAGTGTAGAGGATACGAGAGCCGCTATCCTGACGGAACTGGCAGCACAGCGAAAACCTTCAGAAGTATCGGTAACCGCCGATGAAAGCGAAAAATTCCGCGCCGCCGCAACGGACGGCCTGGCTCTTCGTGCCGGTGTGACCGTTGCCAAGCCGGCCGATGGGGCCGAAGCCTTCCGGGGTAAACGGATGCTTCGCCTGGCAGCAGAATGTCTTGAACGGGAAAAAGGCGTAGATACCCGGAAATGGGACGATGAGCTGTTAGTCAGAGAAGCACTGACAGGGACCGGCGCTTTTCCGGGAATCTTGTCGAA
>OKSB01002739.1_pt1 | contig 15158 bp, 9 predicted proteins | sample 1601171 | NCBI WGS metagenome assembly OKSB01 (sample SAMEA3541496, study PRJEB24748) | human gut metagenome | biome: human gut; feature: human-associated habitat; material: faeces | place: China | collected 2012 | reverse complement strand
GACACTTTCCGGCGTATCAAAGCAGGAGCGGCGCAGACGCGCATGTGAAGCGTTGGAACAAGTCGGGCTCAAAGGACAGGAGCATAAGCGGCCGAATCAAATGTCCGGCGGACAGATGCAGCGCGTTGCCATTGCACGTGCGCTTGTTAATAACCCCGATATTTTACTTGCGGATGAACCCACCGGTGCACTTGACAGCGAAACCGGAACCCAAGTTATGGAGCTGCTGAAAAAAGTCGCAAAAGACCGCCTTGTTATAATGGTTACACACAATGCCGAACTTGCGGAGCAGTATGCAACGCGAATCGTGAAGCTTCATGACGGGCAGATTTCGAGCGATACAAACCCCGTGAGCAATGACGAACGAACTTTGACGAAAGAAAAAGAACGCGGGGCGGGCAGCACTTTTGATAAAAAACAAAAGAAAAAACGGACTTCCATGTCCTTTTTTACCGCGCTCTCGCTGAGTTTAAACAACCTTTCAACGAAAAAGGGCAGGACTTTTTTGACATCTTTTGCGGGTTCGATAGGCATTATCGGCATTGCATTGATTCTTGCGCTTTCAACCGGCATTCAGAACTATGTCAATGCAATCCAGAAAGATACTTTGACATCCTATCCGATCACCGTCGAACGCGAACCGAACGATTTCATGAGTATGCTGACGGCAGCAAACGAAAAGACGGACGATGAAACACTGAAAAACCGTGATGCGGATTCAGTTTACTCCGATCCTCGGCTCTACAAAATGCTGAACGCAACCGTTTCGGACGGAGACGAAGTAAATGACCTTGCATCGTTTAAAAAGTATATTGACTCGGAGCTTGATGCTTCAACCGCAAAGACCGATCTTCGAGAATATGTAAGCTCCGTGCGGTACGGCTACGGGCTTACCGTCAACGCGTATGTCATCGGCACGGACGGGAAGTATCACAGTACGGACATGACCTCCGCATTGTTTGCCGATGATGAAACGTCTGAGGGCGACAAGGGCGTCAGTATGATTAACATGATGACCTCCCGCATGGGCAACATGAATCTTTGGGACGAAATCCTTTCCGGAGCGGACGGCGCACTCGTTTCCGAGCTTGTTTTGAATCAATATGAGCTTGTTGCGGGCGAATGGCCGAAGAGTGCCAACGATATTGTGCTTGTTATTGATAAAAACAACGAAATATCCGACGTTGCTTTCTATGCTCTCGGGCTTATGGACACCGCCGAAATCACAAGGATTTTTAACTCCGTTCTTAAGGGCGAGGAAATCGTGACGGATACACGCTCCGCAAAGTTTGAAGAGCTTATCGGCACCAAATTCAAGCTGATATTGAATTCAGATTATTACTCAAAATCGTATTCGACCGACGAAAACGGCGGTTCATGGAAATATATCGGCGATGACGCCGCCGCAATGGAGCTTGTTATCAAAAACGGACTCGATCTGCGGCTTGCAGGTATTATTCGCCCGAACGACAACAAGGCTGCTTCAGTAAACGGAGTTTTCGGCTACACTTCCGCCCTTTCCGACTATATAATTCAGAAAACAAACGAAAGTGAAATTGTCCGCGAACAGAAATCCCCGGAAAACGTGAATCTTGATGTTTTAACCGGACTTCCTTTCACTTTGGACTCCGAAAACGAACTGTCGGCAGACAAAAAGGCGGAAGAAGTTACCGCTTATTTTGCATCCCTTACGGACATGCAGAAAACGGAGATATATCAAAAAATCATTGCCGAACCCGAGCAGGCGGAGCTTGATGCAGTTGTTGAGGAATATATGGCAATGTATCCGACGCGTGAATCAATGGTTCAGCTTGCGGCGGCAACATACGGGTTTGATGTTGCCACTGCGGAGGAATATCTTTCCGACTATACGGACGAAGAGCTTCGGACTTTGATGCGTGAACAGCTTGTTTCTGCCGTAAAAAAGAAATATGCCGACAAAGCCGAAGCCGAAATCATGCAGATTATTTTCGAACATTCCGCACCGAACGATCTTTTCGGCACGGCCGGATATGCCGCAGTTGCGGATATTTTTGATAAAACAATTGCAAACGACACGAGTGTTGACAAGCTTGCGGAATACTATGATAAATTCATGCCGTCAAAGGTTTCCGGAACAACGCTTGACGAAGCACTTGAAAAACTCGGTGCGGTTGATCCCGATTCGCCCAAAACCGTTAATTTGTATGCTGCAACATTTGAGGATAAGGAAGCTATCGCTGACAACATTGCGGAATACAACCGGAATGCGGACGAGGATAAGGCTATTGAGTATACCGATTATGTTGCGCTGCTTATGTCCGGAGTTACAACAATGATCGACGCCGTTTCATACGGGCTTATCGCGTTTGTTGCCATCTCTCTGGTTGTATCCTCAATTATGATAGGCATAATTACCTATATCTCAGTGCTTGAACGCACGAAGGAAATCGGTATTCTGCGCTCCATCGGCGCATCAAAACGCGATATTTCATCCGTGTTCAATGCCGAAACGCTGATTATCGGTTTCTGTGCGGGTGCGATCGGAATAATTGCATCAATGCTGTTGTGCATCCCGCTGAACCTTATCGTTCGGTCGCTCACAGGCATCGACACGCTGACGGCCGTCCTTCCGTGGCGTGCCGGCATAATACTGGTTCTGATAAGCATGGTTTTGACCCTTATTGCGGGCATCATACCCTCGCGAATTGCGGCGAAGAAGGATCCCGTTGCCGCGCTTAGATCGGAATGAAACAGCACTGTTTACTTTTCGCCTTTTGATTTAAAATAAAATAAAAATATCGCGGCTTCCGTAACCGAGGCCGCGATATCTTTATTCTGTGCCGAGTTTTGTCATGCGGAATATGTAATCAGCATATCGTGATTATCCGCCGTTCGGATAATCACCGAACGTATTCTTATTCGCCGAAATACCTGTTCAGAAGGCCTGCGAAAGCTTTGCCGTGGCGAGCCTCGTCACGCGCCATTTCATGAACGGTGTCATGAATTGCATCAAGGTTAAGAGCCTTTGCACGCTTTGCCAGATCGGTCTTGCCTGCGGTTGCGCCGTTTTCGGCTTCGACACGCATTTGAAGGTTCTTTTTGGTGCTGGAAGTTACAACTTCGCCGAGAAGTTCGGCAAACTTTGCAGCATGCTCAGCCTCTTCATAGGCTGCTTTTTCCCAATAGAGACCGATTTCGGGATAACCTTCGCGGTGTGCAACCCTTGCCATTGCAAGGTACATACCGACTTCGGTGCATTCGCCCGCGAAATTTGCACGCAGATCCGCCATAATATCCTCGGGTGCGCCCTGTGCAACGCCGACGACATGCTCTGCTGCCCAGCTCATTGTTTCGGACTGCTCAATGAACTTTTCTGCGGGTGCACCGCAAACGGGACATACTTCGGGAGCGGAATCGCCCTCATGAACGTAACCACATACTGAACATACAAACTTTTTCATACTTTTATCCTCCAAAGATTTTTATTTTTTGCGGCACGCGCCGCCGGTCAGCATTTTATGCTCGTTTTTGATTATTCTCCCTTTTCCGCTTCTGTCTGCATTCATTGCAGATATAGAAAAGGTTGAGTGTGTAGGAAACAATTTCTTCGCCGATTTTGCTGCTGAAATATGATTTCAGGTCACCCGGGTCACAGTCGGCAACCCTGCCGCATTCGATACACTGCATGTGTTCATGCGGGCGAATGGTCTTGTCGTATCTGTCCGGCTCACCGGCAACGGGAATGTGAAGGATCTCTCCGGCATCGACCATGAGTTTCAGATTCCGATAGACAGTTCCGAATGCAATGGACGGCATTTCGGCTTTTGCCCTTGCATAAATCATTTCGGCTGTCGGGTGATCATCCGCCCGTTGTATGATGTTGTAAATCAACTGTCGCTGCCTTGTCATTCACGCCTCCTTAGGAATGATTCCTGTTATTATTATACCACCGATTTATGCCATGTCAAGCATTAAATCTCATTTCTAAAAATATATTAAAAGCGCTGCCCTCACGACCGCGCCGATGTTCGTTTTCGAAAATTCAATTTCGCAAGCTGTTGAAACGATTTGATTAATCTTGCGGAGTTTTCGGTTCGAATTCAAACCAGCGGACGAAAAAATCTCCGCAGCGATGCATTCCGCAGCTTTCGGCAGTGCGCACCGAAGGTATGTTTTCTTCTGCGCACTCCCATATTATTTCATTCCCGCGTTCTCGTGCAGATTCAATTGCGGTGCGCAGCAGCGCCGATGCAATGCCGCGCCGTCGATATTCCGCTTTTGTATCCGCCCCGACGATGAAGCAGCCGTTGTATTCTCCGTTTGAAATTATGTTTCCGCAGATGTTTTCGCCCTCAAGCACAAAAAAGGCAAAACCATGTTTCAAAAAATCCGCAAAGCTTTTGTAGCTTTCCAAAATTTCGGGAAGATAAGCCCCTGCAAACTCGGCATTCTCACGCAGGAAGCTTTCCGAGGCACGCCGAATGCGCATCGGCCGCCCCTCCGCCGCATGAATGAACGGCATTTCCGCCGCGTTGTATTCTTCTGCCGTGCGATAAACAAGCTGTTTCTGTTCGAACAGCTCTTTGTCGAAAAAAACAACGCGCATCATATCCGAAAGCTCTTCCGTGTCGGCGGAATATGCAAATTCACTCAGTTCGAATTCATCTTTTGCCAACGGAAATACTTTGTTCTCAAAAAACAGACGGAAAGCGGCATATTCCTCCGCCGTTTGCAGCGGAGTTCCCATTATCTGGAATCCGCCCAAAAGATAACTGTATACGACCGCAAGCTGCGGTGCCGTCGGATCATCCGTCCAAACAAGTCCCCGCGTATTTCCGTTCAAAATGCTGAGATAGTGTATGCTGCTCTTTTCACATTTAAGTTTTTCGGCAAGTTTTGCGCCGCGCTTCGGCTCCTGCCGCATTTTTAATGCATTCAATCCGTTCATAGTTCGTATCTTTTTCCGCTTTCAGCTGCGGGTTTGTTATTCTGTCAAAGCATATCCTGCGGGTTGACTTCAATGCCGCGATAGCATTCATCCGCGCAGCCGTCGCTGAAGGCATATATTGCATTGATTGCTGCGGCCGTATTTGCGGTGCGAACCAGCTTAATTATAACCGCATAGCGGAACAGCCCCTCCCTGCGGCGAATCGGCGCGGCACCCGCGAGTGCGAAAACAAGCTCATTTTCCGCGTTTGCGGGTTTTAATGCAGTTAAAATGGTTTTTGTCACGCCGTTTGCAAACCTTTCCGCCGCATCCGCCGCCGCGTTTTCATCGGCACAGGCGAATTGCGCCCGCACAAATACCGCAAACGGAGGGAACAGCGTCCGCAGTCGGTCTCCGATTTCGAGATTATAGAATGTTTTATAATCATGCTTCGTGCAGAGCCGTATTGCGCGATGTCCCGGCGCATTGGTTTGAATCACAACGCGCCCCTCTTTATCGGCACGGCCGGCACGACCCGCGACCTGGGTCAAAAGCTGAAACGTACGTTCGCTGCTGCGGAAATCCGAATGGAAAAGTGTTGAATCAGCAAACACGACGCCGACAAGCGTCACATTCGGAATATCAAGCCCCTTTGCCACCATTTGCGTGCCGATAAGCACATCAGCCTCGCGCCGCGTGAATGCATCAAGTATATCCCGATGTGCGGTTTTGCCGCTTGTTGTGTCCATATCCATTCTCAAACAGCGCACATTCGGAAACACAAGTTTCAGCTGTTCCTCAACCTGCTGAGTTCCGATTCCCGTGTATTTGATGTACTCCCTGCCGCAGGACGGACAGGTTTTCGGCATTTTATAATTCGCCCCGCAATAGTGGCAGCGGAGTGACTCATCAAACCTGTGATAGGTCAATGCAACGTCGCAGTTCGGACAGGTGAACACAAATCCGCACGCGCGGCATTCGGCATGGGATGAATACCCGCGCCTGTTGAGAAACAGAATCGCCTGTTCGTGCTTTTCAAGGCATTCTTTCAGCCGTTTTATCATCAAGCCCGAAAAAATGCTGTTGTTCCCGCCCAAAAACTCCTCACGCATGTCAACAATATCAACTTTCGGCATCGGCACGCCGTTTATTCTGTTCGGCATCTCAAGCAGTATGTACCTGCCCCGCTTTGCACGATAATATGTTGTGAGCGACGGAGTCGCACTGCCGAGGACAAGTTTTGCACCGCAGATTTTAACCCGACGCAGCGCAACCTCGGCAGCGGAATACTTTGGAGTAATTTCGGAGTAATAGCTCGGCTCATGTTCTTCATCAATTATGATAATGTGCAGATTCTCAACCGGCGCAAACACTGCTGACCTTGCGCCGACAACGACCCTTGCCTTGCCGAAGCGTATCCGCCGCCATTCGTCAAAACGTTCACCGTCGCTCAAATGACTGTGCAGAACGGCAACATCGTTTCCGAATCTGCTCCTGAATCTGTCCGTTGTCTGCGGTGTCAGTGATATTTCCGGGACAAGAACAATTGCGCCGCCGCCGTTTTCAAGCACGTTCGCAATTGCCTGCATATAAACTTCGGTCTTTCCGCTCCCCGTGACACCGTGAAGAAGCAGACAGCTTCCGGCATCGGCGGATTTGATTTTTTCAAGTGCGTTTTGCTGCGCCGGAAGAAGCGGCAGCGGCTCCGTTAACTGAATATCTCTGTTTGCAAAAGGATTTCGATAGGTTTCGCGCCCTTGTTCAACAAGAATGCCCTTTTTAACAAGTGCGGCAACAGCTGCGCCCGCACCGGGCACGAACGCATTTATATCGCTTGCGGAAAGCTCCGCTCTGCCCGATAAAAGCAGGGAAAAAACTTCAAACTGCTTCGGCGCACGCGGCGTTCCGTCTTTTTTCAGCATTGAAGCACGCACGGCATCAATATCGAGATTGTCGGCAATGTGCAGAGTGCGCACTTTTTTTTCTTTGACTTTTGAACCGCGCAGTGCGGCGGGAATCATGACCCGCAGTGCATCGGCGGTTGTGCAATGGTACGCTTTGCACATCCAATCCGCAAGCTTGAGCTGATCGGGCAGCAGCGCCGAGTACGGCTCAATCGTTCGCACGATGGATTTAAGCTCACGCTCCGTTCCCGGTTCATCGACAAGTTCAAGCACAAAGCCCTCAATCGGTCGGTTCCCCCGCCCGAACGGAACGATAACGCGCTGCCCTTCGCACAGACTGATTTCTTCCGGAACGGCATAAGTAAACAGCCTGTTTACATTGGCATTTGAAATATCAACTATTACCCTTGCAAACATGCTGTTCACCCCCGCCTTTCGGCGCATAACATATAAAGCTTGATTTGAATGTTCCGCAGTTACGGATTATTTTTCGGAAGTCTGATAGTATTCGGCAGGATACCTGACGCAGAGCTCGCCGTTGTACAGTTCGTCAACAGCCTTTGCAACAGGCTTTTTGTCGGATGATTCTTCCTTTGAAACAAGCAGCTGCCTTGCGCGCTTTGCAACGGCTGTTACAAGCATATAGCGACAGCCCGCGATGTTTTCCAGTTCAACAACCGGCGGATGGTTCATTTGGTGACTCATTATGTTACCTCCAACAGTAAGTATTCAATAAATTTAACGCTCAATTTAAAACTATTATACGATTATCATGCGGCCCGCCCTCCGCAGCACCGTTCGTCACTCGGAGAAAGTTTCGCCGAGCAGCGCGGGCAAAAGCTCGCGGTTATATTCGGGAGTGCATCCGACGGCATTGAGTATGCATTCGATATTTTGAACGGCCGACTCAATTTCATCGTTCACAACAACATAGTCGTATTTCGGAATGTATTCAAGTTCCGTTCTTGCCTCTTCAAACCTTCGGGCAACCGCTTCGGGAGTCTCCGTCCCTCTGCCCACAAGCCGCCTGTGCAGCTCCGCCAGTGAAGGGGGCGCAATGAAAATCGTTATTGCGTCGGGGCAATTGTTTTTGACGTGCATTGCACCTTTGACATCGATATCAAGCAAAACGCTTATGCCTTCGCTGCGCTTTGATTCAACGTAGCTTTTCGGCGTGCCGTAGTAATTCTTGCCGAACACACGCATGTATTCAAGGAATTCTCCCTGTTCTATCATTGTATCGAATTCCTCGGTTGTTTTATAAAAATAATTCACGCCTTCCGCCTCACCCTCACGCATTGCGCGGGTCGTTGCGGAAACGGAGAAGCAGATGTTGTCGTGTTTTTCAAGCAATCTGTTTGCAACAGTGCCTTTGCCGACGCCGGAAGGGCCGGAAATGACGATCAGCATGCCGCGTTTTTTCATCATAGTGTTTGTACCCTCTTTATTTCTTTTGATGCCCTTGTGCAAACCGCACACAGCACTGCTGCCGAATTGCGGAACGAATGCCGAAACTCGGTTTTAGGTTTATTCGAAGTTCTGCACCTGTTCGCGCATCTTCTCAAGCTCGGCTTTGCCGTCGATAACAAGAGACGCAATTGTTTTATCGTTCGCTTTTGAACCGATGGTGTTGAACTCGCGATTCATCTCCTGGACGATGAAATCCAGTTTTCTGCCGACAGAACCACTGTTTTCAAGCAGTTCGCCTGCCGCGGCAATATGGCTTGAAAGACGGACAAGTTCCTCATCGATGCTGACTTTATCCGCGAATAATGCAATTTCCGTTGCAAGGCGCGCCCTGTCGATTTCCGTTTCGGAGAGCAGGCTTTCAATGCGTTCGTTAAGCTTTTTTCGCTGTTCTTCAACGACAAGCGGGGCGCGCTCCGAGATTTTTTCGCGAATATCCGCAATCACGCCGAGTCGTGTTTTCATGTCGGATGAAAGCCGTTCACCCTCGCGCATACGCATTGCGATAAGCTCGTTTGCGGCGCGGGTCAAGGCATCTTTCATCAGTTCCGCAAGCGCGAACCTGTCGTCGTCGGCCTCTGTCACGGAAACGATATCCGTAAGCCTCAGCGCACGCGACAGTGTCAGATCGTTTTCAATGCCGAGTTCCTCCGCCGCCTGCCGGGCGGCGGTCATATATGCCGAGAGCATCGGCATGTTTATTTCAACTTTTTTTGAATCGTTCCGCGTGTTGCGGTAATTGGCAAAAATGTCAACATGACCGCGCGCAAGCATCGTGCCGAGCGTGTTCCGCGCCGTGTCCTCAAGGAAGGCAAGCGAGCGCGGCATTCTGAGCGCAAGATCCAAAAAGCGATGATTGACCGATTTCAGTTCAATCGACAATTCGCGGCCGTCTTTTGAAACGACCGCATGACCGAACCCTGTCATGCTTCGTGCCACTTTTGTACCTCCGAAATGCAGAGCAATACCTGCTCCAAATCAATTTATTATACCACAGAAACGCAGATGTGAAAAGAGCCGAAATCGGTATATTCATTCAAAACGGGTTTTAAATTTGAAACAGCTTTTAAACGTAAATATCAACTTCGTCAGGATCGATATTTTTTCTTGACATTCTGCGGGCAGATGCTAAAATACAATATGCGGCAGAGAATTGGCATTCATCGTTTTCCGCCGCAAAGCAAAACTCAGGAGGAACACATGAAAACTCGTAAACTGACGGCTGTTCTGCTTGCGCTTATCATGGCGTTTGCAGTTCTTCCCGCTGCCGCTTTTGCGGAAAGCATCGAAGGCATTGCAGGCGAAGCAGCAGCAATGCGCAAACTCGACAACGCTTGGGCGGCACTCGATGCAGCCGAAGCAGACGCTCTTGCTCAAGGCATGAGCCGCACCGAGGTCATCAATGCGGTTTACACCGCTGCACTGAGCCTCAACACCGTTGATAAGGACAGCTTTTCCGCCTTCACGAAGGACGGCTTCTACTTCACCGTTGACGGCATGTATTGTGCATACAACTACAGACTCCGCAACGAACTCAACACCGACTGCGCACCCGTTAAGGAAGGCGTTGTTCTTTCAAAGGGCAGCGGAAAAACCGAAAACCTCAGGGATGCCGAATCCGCCGACGTATTTCTGATTGCACCTTACTACGGTCACGACAGCAGCTTCACCGATCAGTACAAGCGTGAAGCGCAGTCCGTCGCGGACGCAACCGGCGGCGACTACCTGCTTATCCAGAGCACGGCAGCGACAGGTCCCGCAATCGCAGAAAATTTCCCGAATAAAGGCGTTGTATTTTTTGACAGCCACGGCACCCAGGACGGCACGTCATCCTATCTCTGCCTGACAACAAGTTCCGGCATCACTCAGGAAGATTACAACAACGGCTGGGCGGTTTATGCCGGCAGCGCCGCATATATCGACGGTCGTTATATTGAACACCATACCCCTGCACCCCTTTCAAACTGTCTCGTTTGGATGGCAATTTGCGAAGGTATGAAGCGCAGCGGCCAAGGCACCACCGGTGCAGCACTGCTTCGCGCAGGCGCAGGCGTTGTTTACGGCTATTCTCAGAGCGTCACTTTCGCAGGCGATTATGTATACGAAGAGACTTTCTGGAACCTTATGAAGGATTTTGAAAACCCCGCCACCGTTGCGGAAGCCTTTGCTCAAATGGTTGAAGAACACGGCATATGCGACCCTTACGGCAATGCATACCCTATTGTTATGAGTGATGTTGACGCTTTCCCCGCAAATCCCGACAGTGCGCAGACCGTCAACAGCACATGGAAGCTTTGGGGCAGCTTCCCCCTTGTTGATCTTACCGGATTCAGCCTTGACATCACAAGCGCGGATATTAAGATGGCGCAAACCGTGAACGTCAATATGTCCCTTGTTCCCGAAAATGCAAATAACTTTGTCACAACATGGACGAGTGCGGACGAGTCCGTTGCGATCGTTGAACCTTATGCAGGCAGCAGATGCAGAGCCGTCATCACCGGTATGGGCCGCGGCGAAACCGAAATCACCTGCTCCGTCAGCGTGAACGGCAGCATTATCGGAACCGAAACGGTTTCCGTTTCCGTAACTCCCGATGAAACCCTTGCCGAAGCCGTCAACGTTGAAGGCGGCAGTCTTGAATTCGGCACGAGTGCGGAATACAGCTTCGTTCCCGTTGCCGAGGGAGACCGACTGATTGCAAAGACCAACAATGCCGGCATGGGCAACACCACCGCCGTGCTGCTCACAACCATCCGCATGGCGGAAGGCGACACGCTTTCGTTTGACTATTTCTACAGCAGCGAAACCGATTACGACTACTATTACTTCAAAGTTAACGACGTTGAATACCAGAAATATGCCGACACGAATATGACCGGATTCAGCAGCTATACCTTCACCGCACCCGAAGCGGGGCTGTATCACTTTGAATGGAGCTACGTTAAGGACGAACTGACCGACGGCGGCAGCGACTGCGTCAAAATCGACAATGTTGCCTTCTCCGGAACGGGCGAACCCGAAGAACCTCAGCTGAGTCTTATCGGCATCACGGCAACAGCCAATGATGTCCGCATCGGTGAACGCATTGAAGTTTCTTTCGACTGCGCACCCGTTGCATGCGGCGGCACGCAGGTAGTTCACAGCGGCACGATCGCCGTCACCACCCCCGCTGTTATGGAGGAACTCGAGCACACCGTTATCCCCGGTGATATTCTTGAGCGGATCGAAGCCGCCGGCGGACATTACGAAATTGAAGCCGATATTATTTATGTTGACCGTTTCGCCTTGATTCAGGGTTATTACATATCCTTCGAATGTGAAGCGGGCGTTGAAATGACCGGAAATCTTCTTACCGTCAGCGCAGACATGCCCGAAACCTGGCACGGTTCGCTGCCTGCCGTAAATCATGCCGGCATTCGCTCCGCAGAGATCTACCATCACGCCAACGGCCGTGATTACGAAGTTCCGACAGTGCTTACCAACTGCCCGTTCAACATTCTTCCCGCAATGGGCGATGTGAACCTTGACGGCAGCGTTACCATTGCGGACGCATTGCAGGTAATGCGTCATGCAATCGAAGTGCTTACTCTTGAAGGCGCATCCCTTGATGCCGCTGACATGAACGGCGACGGCGTCATCGGCCTTCCCGATGCAATTCTTATTGCAAGGCGTGCAATGGGACTGTAACAGTCAACACAGCAATGAATGAATTGAATTTAAAATGATGCGGCGCAACGCGGCTGCATTTGTTATACGTCTGCCGGGCAGCATTTTCCGGCGGACGTATTTTATTTTGTCTCTATTCTGCTTTTCTCCTGCGCGCTATAATGTTAAGCCCGGTTTTCGTTCGGCTTTTCCGTCCGGGCGTATTCTTTCATCTTTCCGTCTCATTATATTGACATTTCAAATATTGACATTTCAACCGAAGATGATATAATAAACCTTGCTGAGACAACCGGCTTGTTCGGTTGTCCCGCGCACAGTTTTTCAGGAGGAAAAGAAATGAAAACCCGTAAGTTCCTTTCTCTTGCGCTTGCGCTCATCATGGCTTTCGCAATGATTCCCGTTGCTTCTCTTGCAGAGAATGTTGACGGTCTCGTTAACGAAGCAGCAGCAATGCGCAAACTCGACAACGCTTGGGCGGCACTCGATGCAGCCGAAGCAGACGCTCTTGCTCAGGGCATGAGCCGCACCGAGGTTATCAATGCAGTTTACACCGCTGCGCTGAACCTCAACACCGTTGATAAGGACAGCTTCTCCGACTTCACGAAGGACGGCTTCTACTTCACCGTTGACGGCATGTATTGTGCATACAATTACAGGCTCCGCAACGAACTCAACACCGACTGCGCACCCGTTGAGGAAGGCGTTGTTCTCACCAAAGGCAACAAAAAGAGCGTTGCCCTTAAGGATGCAGAATCCCCCAACGTATTCCTCATTGCGCCTTACTACGGCCACGACAGCACCTTCACCGATCAGTATAAACGTGAAGCACAGTCCATCGCGGAAGCAACTGGCGGCGAATACCTTCTTATCCAGAGCACTTCGGCAACCGGCCCCGCAATCGCAGAAAACTTTGTTGACAAGGGCGTTGTTATTTTCGACAGCCACGGCAGCCAGTCCGGCACTTCTTCCTACCTCTGCCTGACCACCAGCAGCGGCATCACTCAGGAAGACTACAACAACGGTTGGGCAGTCAGATCCGGCAGCGCAGCATGGATCGACGGTCGTTACATTGAAAACCATGCGCCCGATACCCTTTCCAACTGCTTTGTTTGGATGGCGATCTGCGAAGGCATGAAACGCCAGGGTCAGGGCACCACCGGTTATGCGCTTCTCCGCGCAGGTGCAGGCGTTGTTTACGGTTATTCCCAGAGCGTTACCTTCGTCGGCGACTATATGTACGAAGAAACCTTCTGGAATGCAATGAAGAATGCGGATGATCCCGCAACCGTTGCAGATGCTTTCAACCTCATGGTTGAAGAGCACGGCGCATGCGATCCTTACGGCGACGCATGGCCCATCGTTATGAGCGAGGATGATCCCTTCCCCGCAAATCCCGACAGCGCACAGACTGTAAACAGCCAGTGGACGCTTTTCGGCAACCCGGAGCCCGTTGACATCACCGGCTTCAGCCTCCAGCAGAATGCAGTTGAGATGTACATCGGCAGGACTGCAGAAATCAACTTTGTTCGTCAGCCTGAAAATGCGAACAACTATGAACTCGTTTGGACCAGCTCCAACGAATCCGTTGCAACCGTTACCGGCAACAAGCGCAAAGCAACCGTCACCGGTATCAGCGCGGGCACCGCAACCATCACCTGCACCGTTATGGTCAACGGTTCCGTATTCGGCACCGCAACCTGCGAAGCAACCGTCAACATCGATACTTCCTTGTTTGATTCCCTCAATGTTGCGGGCGGTTCTCTCCAGTTCGGCACCAGCCAGCCCTACGGCTTTGAAGCCGTTACCGAAGGCGACAGATTCCTTGCAAAGTCCACCAATGCAAGCATCGGCAACTCCACCGCAACCCTTACCACCACTGTTCAGATGGCAGCAGGCGACACTCTCACATTCGACTACTACTACAGCAGTGAAAACAATTATGACTGGTATCGCTTCAAAGCAAACGGCACCGAAGTTCAGAAGCTCTCCGGCACGGGCATGTCCGATTTCGCATCCTATACCTACACCGCAGCTTCCGACGGCGCATACACATTTGAATGGTCCTACAGCAAAGACAGCAGTGTAAACGGCGGCAATGACTGCGTCAAGCTCGACAACGTTGCATTCTCCGGCACGATTGAACCTCCCGCACCCGAGCTCAACGAGGTTGCTTTCACCATCTCCGCTGACGGCGTTCGTTTCGGCGATGTCGCAACGGTTTCCGTTGACTGCGCACCCGTGACCGCGCCTCAGATCGCACATCGCGGCAGGATTGAAATCAACTTCCCCACTGCATTCGTTGCCGGAGGTTTGGGTATTTATGCTGAACTTATACCCGGCGAACTCCTTGAGCGCATTGAAGCTGCCGGCGGCACCTACACTCTCGGAATCAATGAGCTTGAGCCCATTGAAAGCACGGGCCACGGTCGATACCCCGAAAGCATCTTTGTTGAATTCGAATGCGCAGCAGGCGTTGAAATGAGCGGCAATCTGTTCAACTATACCGCAACCGTCAGCAATACTTTCGGAAGCGAGACTTTCCCGTTTGAAGTTGAACTCACGATTCACAGCTGCAGCCTGACCTATATTGAAAACGGCGAAAACTATGAGGTTCCGGTTTCCGTGAACAACTCCGTTTTCGAAGTTGCGCCCCGCCTTGGCGATGTCAACCTTGACGGCAGCGTTACCATTGCGGACGCACTCGAAGTAATGCGTCATGCAATCGAAGTGCTTACTCTTGAAGGCGCATCTCTTGAAGCAGCCGATGTGAACGGCGACGGCGTCATCGGCCTTCCCGATGCAATCCTCATTGCAAGAATCGCAATGGGTCTTTAATGTTTCTTTGATTCCGGATTACCCGATTTCGGTTAAATAAATCGGAACCGGTGCGGCCGAGGAATAATTTCTGTTTATTACGGGAATTGTTTCTCGGTCGTTTTTTTGTTAAATCTGTTTATTTTTAATCATCCAAGTTGTATTTTTATTCTTTTCTTGGCTTTTATTCTGATATTGACTTCCCGCACGAAAAATGATATAATAAAATGCGCCTAAATGGGCGACTTGACATAGTTCTTGGTTTTGATTGAGAATTATGTTGAAGAATTTTTCAGGAGGAAAAGAAATGAAAACCCGTAAGTTCCTTTCTCTTGCGCTTGCACTCATCATGGCTTTCGCAATGATTCCCGTTGCTTCTCTTGCAGAGAATGTTGACG
>OKSB01002736.1_pt1 | contig 15168 bp, 10 predicted proteins | sample 1601171 | NCBI WGS metagenome assembly OKSB01 (sample SAMEA3541496, study PRJEB24748) | human gut metagenome | biome: human gut; feature: human-associated habitat; material: faeces | place: China | collected 2012 | reverse complement strand
CTTTTAGTGCCAATTTTTTTGTTTGATTAATCTTGTAAAAAATATACAGTATTGGGAATAGACAATTTAAGGAAAGATAGCTATGATTGAAACAGGAGGAAAGCATTATGACGATTAAGGAATTATTGAAACAAGCTGATACAGTATTGAAAGATGAAAAGTTACGCGAAATGTTTAAACGGTGCTTTTTGTCTACGCTAGAAACAAGTGTTAAACGAGAAGGTGATAAGACTTATATTATTACTGGAGATATTAATGCAATGTGGTTACGTGATTCAAGCTGTCAAGTTAATCATTATTTAAAATATATTCATAATGATAGTGAATTACAGTCAATAATCAAAGGATTAATTAAAGCTCAAGTTGAATATGTTTTGTGGGATCCTTATGCAAATGCATTTTTAAATACAGAAGATGTTGAAAGGGAATATCATGATACGACTATTATGAAGCCGTATGTCTGGGAGCGAAAGTATGAATTGGATTCATTATGTTATCCGGTAAAATTAAGTTATCAATATTATAAAGAAACTGGTGATAAAAGTATTTTTGATCAACAGTATTTACATTTTATTAGAACTCTTTTAAATGTTTTTGAATGTGAACAAAATCATAGTCAAAATTCATCATATACGTTTGAACGAGAAGAAGCAAAAAAATGGAATTTAAGAAAAACCGAAACCCTCCAAAATAAAGGACGTGGTTTTGAAACACGTTATACCGGAATGATTTGGAGCGCATTTAGGCCAAGTGATGATGCATGTACTTTTAATTATAATATTCCTGGCAATATGTTTTGCAGTGTTGTTCTGGGATATCTCAAGGAAATTGTGGAATTAGTGTATCAGGATGAATATCTTCAAGAGCGAATTGTTGATTTGAAATTTCAAATTGATTATGGTATTGAATTATTCGGTATTGTTAGACACCCTAAATATGGGAAAATATATGCCTATGAAACAGACGGTTATGGGAATCATGTATTAATGGATGATGCCAATGTACCAAGTTTATTGTCAATTCCATATTTAGGATTTGCGGATGCTAATGATGAAATTTACAAAAATACACGAGCGTTTATTTTAAGTAAAGAGAATCCATATTATTTTGAGGGGAACAGGGCAAAGGGAATTGGATCGCCACATACCTGGTCTGAATATATATGGCCGATTGCGCTATCTATGCAAGGATTAACAAGTTTATTACAGCATGAAAGAGAAGCTTTGATCCAGACTATTATTGATAATACCGGAGGTACTGGATATTGTCATGAAAGTTTTGATGTAAATGATGATACTCAGTTTACAAGACCATGGTTCTGCTGGGCTGATTCTTTATTTGCGGAGCTTGTAATCAAAACTTATTTTGAATAAATAATATCTATGATAAAATAGAAAAATGATAAGAAGATTTCGATCTTCTTTTTTTGTTTTTTGATTAGGAAAAATTTTACAAGTTCTGTAATTCTCTTATGGAAGCGCTTTGTATATACTTTTATATGAAAGAGGGAGGAAATAAAATGAAATTAATTATGTCATTATTAGAAAAGTATTTAATGCCATTTTCTAATAAAATTACATCAAACAAATTGCTTAATGCAATTAAAGATGCTTGTATTCTTACAAGTCCTTTTACCGTGGTAGGTTCGTTGGCAGGTCTAGTAAGTCAGCAGGCAAATTATTGGTTTGGAGAATGGGGAATCCCATTGGATGGTATTTTAGGAAGTATTATCAATGCCTTTACAAATATTAATACTGTGGCTATGGGTTTAACTGGATTAGTTGTTGTTATTGCTTCTTCATACAATTATGCTAATCAATTAAAAGGGCTAAATAAAGGAGATAAATGTGTTCCATTAGTTGCTTGTATTGTTTCTTTGATTGCTTATATAGCAACTATTCCTAATGCTATTAATGTAGGTGATAGTACAATTACAGCTTTTCAAATCAACTTCTTTAATTATGAAGGAATGTTTGCGGGAATGATTATTGGATTGGCTTCATCATATATGTACTATAAACTAGTTAATTCAAAATTTACAATTAAATTACCCGGACAAGTACCGCCAATGGTATTAAGTTCATTCTTATCAATTATTCCATTCTTTGTTATCATTACTGTATTTTCAGTGATAAAGGAAATTGTTGTTTTAGCAGGATTTGATTCAATCCAACAATTGATTACTCAATTTATTATTACTCCACTAAATGGGATTGGTACAGGTTTACCAGCAGTTATTTTAGTAATTATAATTATGCAATTATTATGGTTCTTTGGAGTTCATGGTTTTTCAATTATGTGGGGATTAATTTCTGTATTGTGGATGCCAATTTTCTATGAACATATTCAAATTTTTGTTGAAACAGGTTCTTTTGATAAAATTACACAAGTAGCACCAAATACTTTATGTAATGTCTATGCAATGATTGGTGGTTCTGGCTCTACTCTAGCATTAGTTGTATTATTATTAGTATTAGGGAAAAAAGGTTCTGCTGAGAGATCGATTGGAAAGGTTTCAATTATTCCTGGTTTATTTGGGATTAATGAACCTGTAACATTCGGATTACCGATTGTATTAAATCCAATTATGTTTATTCCATTTGTATTTGTACCAGTTATTAATGCAATTATTGGATATTTTGCAACATCATGGGGATTAGTTAACCATTTGGTTGTATTGAATTCTGGGGTGGAACCAATCTTTGTTAATGCTTGGGTATTGGGGGCATTTACATTGAGTCCAGTTATTTTATGTATAGTATTATTTATTTTAGATTTAGTTTTATATTATCCGTTTGTAAAATTACAAATCAAGCAAAATACTTTAGAAGCACAGAATGAAGGTGCTGCCGTTGAGTAAGATACATTTTATTCCCCATGTTCATTGGGATAGAGAGTGGTTACGTTCAACGGATTCATCAAGAATTAAATTAGTCTATTTTTATGATCGACTGATTGAAATGTTAGAGAATGATCCACAAATGAAATATTTTACATTTGATGGACAAACAGCAGCGTTAGAAGATTATTTAGCGATTAAACCATTTCAAAAAGATAGGATTTCGCAATTAGTAAAGAATCGAAAATTATTTATTGGACCATGGTATGTTCAACCAGATATGATTATTCCCTCGGGTGAGGCGCTGTTAAGAAACTTATTAGTTGGTTCTAAATATGCTGCGGGATTAGGTCATTGTATGAATGTTGGCTGGGTCCCGGATGCATTTGGGCAAAATAAGATAACTCCTTATCTATTTAAAGAAATTGGTATGAAAGGGATATTTGCTTGGCGTGGTTTTGATTATGATGTTTTAGATGATTCATTATTTATGTGGCAAGGAAATGGTGATGCATCGCTACCAACTGTTCATTTTGCTTTGGGATATGGGCATTACCGAGGATTTCCAGAGGATTATGAAGAAGTAAAAAAAGATATGACAGATTTTATTCCTAAATTAGAAGCTCGTTATCAAGATCAAGAAGTTTTATTTATGCTAGGGAGTGACTATGCTTTTCCACGGAAACATTCTTCAAAGACAATTGAACAATTGCAAAAAGATGGTTATGACTGTATTATGAATAACCCTGAGGATTATCTTGATACACTGCTTAATGCAGCAAAGAAAAATCATCATCAATTAAAAATTTATCAAGGTGAAGCAAGAAGTGCTGCACTAGGTCGAATTCACGCTGGTATCACCTCAACTAGAATTGATATAAAAAATGCAATGCGTCATTATGAAACAATGATGGCAAAAGTAATTGAACCAATGATTAGTATCTCGCGTTTTCAAGGAGGCTATTGTGATCAAGAATTAATTAATTATTTTTGGAAGATTATTTTTAAGAATCAATTTCATGATTCTATCTATGGTTCTTCACCAGATAGTATTAACCATACTGTAGAAAATCGTTTATTAAATTTAAGACATGGTTTAAATGAGCTAATCTGGATGAATTTCCGTTATTTGGCAGAATCAGTGGATTTGAGTGTACTAAAGGAAAATGAGGACATCTTAGTTCTATTTAATACTCTTCCTTATCAGCGTAATGATTATGCTTTTACAAGCATGATTGTTAAAGATAAGAACTTTGTGTTAAAACGTCAAGATGGAACAATCGTCCCTTATGAAATAATGAATGAAGTTAAAGCAACTAGCCATGATATTGAATATTATAATGGAATGGAAAATTTTCATGATGCAGGAGAAGTTTTAGAAGGAACAAAATTTAAAGTACAAATTAAGATTGCGGCATCTTTCTTACCACCAATGGGCTATGAAGTTTTAAAAGTGTGTTTCCATGAAAGAACTTCAAAAAGACCAGAAGGAGATGTTGTCATTTTAAAAAATGGTGCTGAAAATAAGTATTTAGTGATGCACATTCAAGAAGATGGAACGCTTTCTGTTACGAATAAACAGACTCAGGAAACATATCATCAGTTAAATACTTTTGTCGAAAAGGGGGATGATGGTGATGAATATAATTATTCTCCATGTATAGATGATACAGAAATAAGAATTAATGATATTCATCCAATGATTACTTGTATTGAATCATCTTCTATTGAAGTAAAGTATCGGCTTGAATATCAAATTCAAGTTCCTGAAAAAGTAGTTGATCACCATCGTGTACAAGCATTAAAACCCCTTAAAATATGTAGCGATGTCTCTTTGAAGGCAAACAGTCAAACAATAGATTTCGTAACTAAAATTAATAATCATTCATGTGATCATATCGTAAGAGTATGTTTTGAAGATATTTATAAAGCAGCAGAAAACTGTAGTCAAGATCAATTTGGAACAATTATCCGTCAAAACGTAATAAAAAATCAAAAGAGTTTAAAAGATGGTGCCACTGAGTATGTTCTGCCAATATATGCAATGCAGCGTTTTGTTAAACTAGATCATCAAAAATCAATTATGGCAGTATTAAGTAAAGGACCATTGGAATATGAAATTGAAAATAATCAAAAAATTTGTTTAACCTTATTAAGAAGTGTAGGAAAATTTGGTAAAGCGGATCTATTGATTAGACCTGGACGTTCTTCAGGATATCGTATGGATGCACCATCTTCACAATTATTAAATCAAACTATAACAAGTGAATATTCATTGTTTTTTGGAACAAAAGAACAGATGAGTAAGATGATTCAAACAGCAGAAGTAATAAATACACCAGTTCAAACACGCTATCTTAATGATATAAGTAGACGTGAAAATTTAAAACTTGATTGGTCTTATAGTGCGATTACGTTGGATGAACGAGTGGAATTTATGGCTTTGAAAAAAGCTGAAAATAGTGAAGCTTCTATCTTCCGGATTTTAAATAATCGTGAAGTAGATGTCGCAGATGTTGAGCTTTTCATTCCTATTAATAAACGATGTTATTTATGTGATGTTCAAGAAAATAAACAAACAGAAGTTGAAAATCAAAATGGAAAGGTAATCATCAAAAATATTGTGTCAAATACTTTCGTTACTGTTATAATAGAGTAGATTTTTTCTACTCTATTTTCATATAGGAAGGGTAATGCATATGAGTTTAATTAAGAATTTTCAAAAATATGGAAATAATTTAACAGAATTAGAAATTGAATGTTTTAATAAATTATTAACGTTTCGGGATTTAGAACCAAGTTTGACGATTTCTTCTTTAGCAGAAACATTAAATGTATCTACAACGACTATTTTTAGGATGGTAAAGAAATTGGATTATAAAACATTTATGGACTTTAGATATGATCTTTTATATCATCGTCGAGACGAATATGAGTATCAATCTCCAGTTGAGAGTACATGTGATTCCTTGGAAAAAGAAATTAAAGATACGATTGAGATGTTACGCAATCTAGATATTGATGATGTCATTAAGGATATTGTTAAAGCTAAAAGTGTTTTAATCTGTTCTTCAGGAATGAACAAATATGTTGCAAAGATATTAGCAGTGAAGTTGAGTTTATATGGAATTAGAACGATTTATCCTGATGATCACTGGTTTTTATACTTAGAAGCTAATAATTTGACTCAGGATGACTTTGTAATTGTGCTATCAAGAGGTGGTGCTACTGAGGCAATTATCGATGTAATGAAAAATGCCAAACTTAGTGGTTGTAAAATATTATTGGTTACAGAAACGAGAAATTCCCCAATGACGAAACTGTCAAATTATGTGATGAATGTTTCTGTAACTAAGGATGAAGGATATGATATTGATTCACGTTTGCATATCCATTTAGCAATAGAATATTTATTAAGAGAATTAATGAATCAATACTTATATAATAAAAAATATTTATAAGAAATGAGAAAATAGAGATGATTGAAAAAATTGTAAAAGAGATGACGTTGAAAGAGAAAGTTGGTCAATTAAATCAACATTTATATGGATGGCAATGTTATCAAAAAGTTAATGGAAAATATGAATTAACAGACTTATTTAAAGAACATGTTAAGGAATATGGTGGCGTTGGAGCAATTTATGGCATTTTACGTGCTGATGCCTGGTCTCAGATCAATAGAGAAAATGGAATTAGCCGTGAAGATAGTAAAATTGTCATTACAATGATTCAAGAATATATAAAAAAACATTCACGTTTTGAAATCCCAGCATTAATTAGCGAAGAATGTGTGCACGGACATATGGCATTAGGGGCACCGGTATTCCCAACTAATTTAGCAATGGGGATGACTTGGAATCCTGATTTGATGGAAAGAATTACGCATAATGTGAGCCAGGAACTTGCTGCCAAAGGTGGAAATTTGGCATTATTTACGGGATTTGATGTTTTAAGAGATCCTAGATGGGGCCGTAGTGAGGAATGTTTTAGTGAGGATGCTTACTTAACAAGCTGTATGACAAGTGCAGCAGTACATGGATTCCAAAAAGAAAAGAACGGTGTAGCTGTAGTTGTCAAACATTTATGTGCGCAAGGGGGTTGTGTAGGTGGACATAATTCAGATGCTGCATTAATTGGACCTCGGGAGTTGCGAGAAATTCATTTACCACCAGTTAAAGCAGCGATTGATGCTGGCGCTAAGGCAGTTATGGCTGCATATAATGAAATAGATGGAATTCCTTGTCATATTAATAAAGCATTGCTTTTTGAAACCCTTAGAAAAGAATATGATTTTTCTGGTATTGTTATGGCTGACGGATGTGCTTTAGATAGATTATTGTTGTTGGATGATGATATCTTAAAAGTTGGCAGTTTAGCACTTAAAGCGGGAGTAGATCTAAGTTTATGGGATAATGTTTATTTACGATTAGATGAAGCAATAAAACAAGGTTATTTAACTGAAGAGGAACTTGATCAAGCAGTATTAAGGGTATTGAGATTAAAAGAAGAATTAGGATTATGGGAAGAACTAAATACTTATTCATTACCAGAAGCATCAGATTTATTACTTCAGGCCGCTCGGGAATGTCAAGTATTATTGAAAAATAATGATTCACTTCTTCCATTATCCTCAAAACAAAAAATTGCTGTTATTGGTCCAAATGCTAACCACTACTTAAATCAACTTGGAGACTATACTGCTTATCAAAACAAAAGTGATATTGTTACAGTGTACGATGGTATTTGCCAAAAAACAGAAATTTCCCCTATCTATGTACAGGGATGTTCAATACGGGGAAGAAAATTCGATATTGAGCCCGCACTCGTGGCAGCTAAAGCGGCGGACATTGTTATTTTAGTATTAGGCGGTAATAGTACAAGATTATATCAAGATACCTTTGAAAACAATGGTGCGGTAAAAGCAAATCAAGAAAACCAAATGAATTGTGGGGAAAACATTGATTTAGCTTCATTAGAACTAGAAGGTTATCAAAACGAGCTTTTATTAGCTTTGAAAGAAGTGAATCCACACATAGTAACAGTATTGATTCAAGGCAGGCCACACGTCATAAATACGGTTCTAAAGCATTCTCAAGCAGTTTTAGCAAGTTTTTATCCTGGTAGTAGAGGCGGTGAGGGAATTGCTGATGTCTTGTTTGGAGATTATAATCCAAGTGGGCATTTAAGTGTTTCTATACCGCAACATGTAGGACAATTACCTTGTTATTACAATCATAAACATAATGGAGCACAAAAAGATTATGTTGACATGCCCGGTGAAGCGCTGTTACCTTTTGGTTATGGCTTAAGTTATTCACAATTTATTTATCGAGATATCAAGGTACCTAAAGCCATTAAAATAACCGATTTACTTGAAAATGGAATTGATTTGCAGTTAGAAATATACAATAACAGTACCTATGATGGTGAAGATGTAATACAAGTTTATTTAAAGGATCATCAGGCTTCAGTTGTTTCTAGAGTAATTGAACTTAAGGCTTTTAATAAAGTAAAAATTCAAGCCTATCAATCAAAACAGATAAGTATTCATTTAACTTCAGATGCTTTTGCTATTTGGAATTATGAAATGAAATATCTTGTTGAACCAGGTGATGTTTCAATTTGTATCGGAGTCGATTCTAAGCATTATCAAGAATTTAAGCTTACTCTTGTAAAATAAATATAGTATTAGTCATTTTATTATTATCTAATAAAAATATACTTTATTAATTTAAAATTCACATAAGAAGAGTAAGGTAAATGTAAAAATATGGTAAAGTTTGGTGAATGAAATTTTTGTTTTAGGTCTATTTATATGCTAGAATAAATAGAAATAATAAGAAGAAAGATGGTTGTGATGATAGAAAGAATAATACAGTTAATTACATTTAAAGAAGTGATTGGATCATTGATGATATTTATTGCAGTTTTGATCGTAGCCTCAATTATTTGGGGAAATCGAACTTTTTCTGTGAAGACATTAAATCAAATGATTTTTCATTTAAAAGTTCCTATGGATGGTACAGATGATGGAATTTATACTGACTGGTTTCTTCATACAGTTCCTCAGAGTTTTGTAATTGTTGCATTCACAGAAATAATCGTTTTTAATCTACCTTTACCAGCATTTCATATATATTTAATAGCGCATATATTTGCAATTGGTTGTTTTGCAATTATTGGTTCTTTGCTCTTTGCTTTGTATAATTATCAAATTTTTGGATATGTTTTTGATATGCTTAGAAAAACACAATTATATGAAGAACATTATGTTGATCCCAAAGGGGTAACGTTAACTTTTCCAAGCTGTAAACGAAATATTATTCATATCTATTTAGAATCTATCGAAAATGCTTATTTAGCAAAAACATCGGGTGGTGGTCAAGATGTTTCTTATATGCCTGAACTTGATGCATTAGCGAATCAAAATATTAACTTTTCTCATCATAACCAAATCGGTGGAAGTTTGACCTTAGAGGGAACACAGTGGACGATTGCTTCAATGGTTGGCCAAGAAGCAGGAATTCCGCTGTTAGTACCATTTAATTCAAAATCATATAATGATAAATCGAATTTTTTTAGTGGTGTTTATACACTTGGTGAAATTTTGGAACAGCATGGTTATATAAATGAAATCATGATGGGTTCTGATAGTAATTTTGGGTGTACATCAAATTTTTATAAACAACATGGTAACTATTATATTTCCGATTACAATACCGCAGTTGAGGAAGGAAGAATTGCTAAAGATTATTTTGTTTTTTGGGGTTATGAAGATAAAAAGTTATTTGAGTTTGCTAAAGCGGATATTACTAAATTGGCTAAAAGTGGTAAACCTTTTAATATGGAGCTAGTCACGATTGATACGCATACACCTGATGGGTATGTATGTGAAGATTGTCAGCATAAATATAAAAGCCAATATGCAAACGTAATTGCCTGTCAATCAAAACAAGTGAATAATTTTATAAATTGGTGCAAGAGCCAGCCATGGTATGAAAATACAACTATAGTTATTACTGGTGATCATAATAGCATGTCAGAAAAGTTTTTTACTAATCTTGATCACTATTATGTTCGGACACCATACAACTGCTTTATTAATAGTGCAGTTACTACAAAATTTAATAAAAACCGAAAATTTTCAATTATTGATATGTATCCTACTATTTTAGCAGCAATGGGGGTAAAGATAGATGGAAACAAATTAGGTTTAGGAGTTAATCTTTTTTCTGGTGAGAAAACTTTGATTGAACAATATGGTTATAGAAAGATTAACCAAGAGGTCAAAAAGAAATCTAGATATTATCGTCATAAGTTAATTGGTGACGATATAAAAGAATGTGAACAAAAAGAATTAAGTAAACGAAGTGATTAAAATCGTACACTAAAAATAGTGTACGGTTTTAATCGTTTTTTATTTAAAAACATTGACTATACGCTTAGACAATAGTTTAGAGTAAAGGAAGAAAAGGATATTATTAAAGCATCTTTTTAATAAAAAAGGAGGGATTGGGATGCTGCAGATTTCTTTACAGATGCTATGGAAAGAGCGAAAAAAAGCTTTAAATCTTGGAATTACAATTACAATAACTTTATGTGTATGTATTATTTTTCTCCAATTCTTTAATAATCCCATAATTAACTATTTAGTAAATATTTTAAAAGATACAACAAAGTTTTATGGTTATGAAGCAATTACTGAATACGAAGTGATGCGATTTTATGATGGAATGTATAAAGGGACAATGGTCATTATTTTATTAGTGATTTTTATTTCATTAATAATGTATTCTTGTAATTACTATAATAAAACAAATTCACGGATTGTTGGTCTATTGAAAATAATGGGGTGTCGTGATCGAGAAATTTTATTTTTCCAGATGATTCAGTTGATTGTAATCACTTTAATTAGTTATTTAATTGCTGTGGGAATTAGTTTTTTGCTGATTCCATTATGTCAGGCACTTGCTTATCTTTATATGGGGGTTAGTGAAAATATCTTTTATTATGCTTTAGAAACATATGTCGATTCTTTGCCCTTGGTACTGCTTCTATTAGTTTTTATGACTTTTATGCAAATATCGTATTCTATCCGCGGAGTTATTCCTGATTTACTTAAAAATGATGAAATCGTCTCGTTTAAGAAAAGAAGGCGAATAACGATAGTAGCTAACGTTAATTATATTGTATTATTTATTATAGGTACTTTTACTATCTACATCAGTGATTTAAATCAGGGATTGATTTTTCCAGCCGGTTTATATGTAATAGGAGCATATAATTTAGCTGTTATGTGTTTTCCTAACTTATTAGAAAAGTGGATTAAATTAAAGAATATTGATGCTAAAGAAAGTCTAATTTTTAATAACTTTATTTTGAATCTGCAGCAGATGAAATCAGTTATTTTAATGTTTGTATTATCTTCTGCAATTTTATTAACAATGATGTGTACTAATCTTGATGATTTACAGTATACGATCTTATTTCAATTGGGGTATGTGCTAACAAATATTGTTTTAAGCTTTACATTGATTAATCGTTTTAGAATTAATCAAATTAATAAAAAGCAATATTATCGTAATTTAAGTCGATTAGGTCTTAATTATGAAGAAATCAGATATATGACAAAAAAAGAAAAAACATTGATGTATGAAATGATTGCGGTCTTATCATTGGTATATTTATCAAATTTAAATATTGCTTTTGTCTATCGTGATAAAATGGGAGTTTTGTCTGCATTATTTCTTATATTAGAGCTTATTATTCCATTGTTTATTTCATATCGAGTTGCTGTATATCAAGAGGAAATGAGGATAAGAAAATGGAAGAAATAATTAAAACGGCTAATTTAAAAAAAGTGTATGGCTTAGATACACCATATCCTAAAACGGCATTAAATGGAGTTTCAATTTCAGTAAATAAGGGGACTTTTGCATGTATTATGGGGACTTCAGGTTCTGGTAAAACAACATTGATAAATATTCTATCAACAATTGATGAGGCTACTTCAGGAAAATTATTAATCTTTGATCAGAATATAGTTGGGTTGTCGGATAAAGAAAAAGCAAATATTAGAAAGAGATATATGGGATTTATTTTTCAAGATTATAATTTGATAGATTCTTTAAAAGTAATTGACAATATTTTATTTTCTTTAAAACTTAATAAAAAGAATATTATCAATGAAGCAGAAATCAAGCAAATAATTAGCAGTTTAGGTATTGAAGAACTTTTAGATAAATACCCTTTTGAATGTTCAGGGGGTCAACAGCAGCGAATTGCAATTGCTCGTGCACTTGTATGTAAGCCAAAAATTCTTTTTGCTGATGAGCCGACAGGGAACGTAGACAGTATTAGGGCTAAGCAATTAATGGAGTATTTTACAGAGATTAATCGTAAATATGGTATTACGATTGTTATGGTTACTCATGATTGCTTGGTTGCATCATATGCATCAGAAATGTATTATGTTGAGGATGGGAAGATAATTAATCATATTTTTAAAGGGAACGATTCTTTTGAGAAATTTTATAATCGAATTGCAAGGATATCAATGCAAATTAAATTGTAAACTAAAAGGGTAGCATTTTTTGCTACCCATAAGAGTTTAACGAGCTTTTTGTAAAGCTTTTTTTAGTTTGAAATCATCAATAAAACGAAGTGGAGTTTCATAAGTTCTTTGTCCATAAACAAATCTTAATTTTTTTGCTTTTGGATATGAAACACGTTTAATTTTACGATAATCCAGTTTGATCTTACCGATCATCATTTGACGGTGCCCAACTAAGATGATTTGCTGTAAAAGAAAACCAATCGCTAGTGTTCCGATCGTTAAGACATTTAGTGGTAAATATAGGTCGTCTAATTTATTGTTGATTAGCGCTAATACCATTAAAGCAACGCTCCCCACAAATAAGGCAATATAGAAAATTGTTAGGCCAATGTAAAAATATTTACCAGTATTGCTTAGACATGATGATAGGGTACTATCATCTTTTTTTGCGCGATACATTGCTACTGCTAAAGAAATATTTGTGTATGTAAACCATAATAAGGCTAAAAATACCAAAAAAGGTAATACATTTGTAATAATATCCATTAGTCATACTCCTTCTTTCAATATCTCTATTATACTAGAAAATCATGAATTAGCCTATATAAAAATTGATAAAAGTTTAATAATCATCATAAATTTTAGTGAAAAAATAATAGCCTGAGTACTGAAACAGGCTATCTTGCATAATTTTGTGCGTAATATTCATCATATGTTAAATTACTAGCAGTCACTTTTTTAGCTAAATCTTTTCCTAAATAGCGAAGATGCCAAGATTCGTAGCTATATCCGGTAAGTGTATCTTTGTTTTCTGGATAGCGAATAATAAAGCCGTAGTTAGCTAGTTGTCCAAGAAACCACTGATATTGGGGATGCTTTATAACGTCTTCAAAACTGTAATTATCAAGTGCAATATCACAAGCTAGACCGGTCGTATGTTCGCTATGACCGGGGCGGCTACAAGTTTGGTCAGCTTTAGCAACGCTGTATGTATTCACCATATGATTATAGATTTCGGTTTGCCAGGTTGTCGAACGATAGCCACTAACGACGTATAGATTAAAGCCTTTAGTTTTACATGCTTCTTTTAATGCAATAAAATCATCATAAACAACTTTTCGCATCTGATGTTTTCGATATTTATAGGCAGGATCGCTTGTATTGGCATAAGTATCATTGATGTAAATAAGATCGTCGGGAGTGAAGTTATCATCTAATTTATAATATTTATTTACGATTGTATTTAATTCTAATGGCTTATTTTGAGGAATGATTACTTCATAGAAAGGATAATCAAGATTCATGTTAACTCGGGTAATTATTTCTTCTGTCGAAAGATCGGGATTAGTTTTTTGATAGTTTTCATAACGTTCTTTTAACGAAGTTTGATAATATTGGGGATCGTTATTAACTGTTTTTTTCGGTTGCTTTTCTTCTATTTTGGTTGAATTACTAGGCAAGAACCAGTAGATTATAGTACCGGCAATAATAAGGGGAATAAAAACTAATAATACTTTCTTTTTATTTAAGCGTTTTTTATTCATGGATTTAGTCCTTTATAGTTATTTTATCACCAATAACATCTCTTGTTTTGGCTTTGTATTGCTGAATAATGTTAGGTTTATCATGTAAAACAAAATGTTTAGCTAATTTATCATCTGGATATTTTGCAAGAGGATAAACTTCAACAGTATTATCACCGAAATGATTGATTAGTGGTGTCCAGGTAATGTCATCTATAAAAATTTTAGCATCTTTTTTAATAAAGTTTAATGATAACATTCCTTCTAATTGTGTATCTTGAGTTTCCATTGTACTTAAAAAATTTCCTAAACTGTAAGCAATGAGTGTTTTATTCCCACTTTGGCCATTCACCCATGTAACAGGTTGAATGATATGAGGATGAGTTCCGATTACTAAATCAACTCCTAAATCAGCAAATAGTTGAGCATACTCTTGTTGTTTAGCAGTTACTTCCGCCTCATTTTCATCACCCCAATGGGCAGAGACGATTATTACGTCTGCTTGTTCTTTGGCTTTTTGAACATCTGCTTTGATTGCTGCTGTATCCTCCAATAAGGGGACAGCATAGGCAGTTTGTTTTAACAACTTATAAGGATTAGTATTATATTCATTGAGACTTTGGGTATAAGATAAAAGTGCAAATTTGATACCGTTTTTTTCAATGATCCTAATTGTATCACGATCACTTTGGCTATCGTATGTACCAGTATAAATAATATCTTGATATTGGCGCCAAGTCTGAGAAGCCGCTTTAACACCTTCAAAATCACGGTCGAAAGAATGATTAGTAGCACCATTGATCATATTAAATCCAGTGTCAATTAAATTTTTAGCTAATTCACTTGGTGAATTAAAAGCCGGATATCCTGTAATTTTTAAGGTATCGCCACCTAAAATTGTTTCTTGATTAATAAAAGCAAGATCAGCATCTTGAATATATTTTTTTATATGTTTATAGCAAGGGGTAAAGTCATATGTACCGTTAGTGCTGGCATATTGAAAAACACGCTCATGAATAATATTATCACCAACAGCAACCAGAGATACAGTATCATAGCTTTCTTTTTTTGCTTTAGCTTGCTTATTTTTTGTAACACCGTTTGAATTATTAAATAATGGTAAGATAGTTAAATTGATAATAAGTGCGATTATTATGATTAAGCAGATTATTACCAGTGATGCAAAGGCTACCCTCTTTTTATTGATCTTCTTCATATGATTACCTCTATACAATAGTTTTAATTTGTTT
>OKSB01002733.1_pt1 | contig 15172 bp, 13 predicted proteins | sample 1601171 | NCBI WGS metagenome assembly OKSB01 (sample SAMEA3541496, study PRJEB24748) | human gut metagenome | biome: human gut; feature: human-associated habitat; material: faeces | place: China | collected 2012 | reverse complement strand
ATCAGCGCTTGGAGAACTGAGGTGCGCGACGGGCGGCCTTCAGACCGTACTTCTTACGCTCTTTCATTCTCGGGTCACGGGTCAGCAGGCCGGCAGCCTTCAGGGGCGCACGGTAGCTGTCCTCGACCTGGAGCAGCGCACGGGCGATGCCGTGACGGATCGCGCCGGCCTGGCCGGTCACGCCGCCACCGGTCACGGTGGCTTCGACGTCGAACTTGCCCATGGTATCGGTCGCAGCGAAGGGCTGACGCACGATGAGCTTCAGGGTCTCGAGACCGAAGTAGTCATCCAGGGGACGGCCGTTGACGGTGATGCTGCCGGTGCCGTTCGGGAACAGGTGCACACGCGCGACGGAGGACTTTCTGCGGCCGGTGCCGTACATATAGGCTTTCTTGCTCGTATAAGTTGCCATGTTCTATTTCCTCCTTCTCAGCGATCCCAGACTTCGGGCTTCTGTGCCGCATGGGGATGCTCCGCACCGCGATAGATCTTCAGGCGCTTGAGCTGCCACTGGGCGATGGTGTTCTTCTGCAGCATGCCGCGCACAGCCAGACGCATAGCCAGCTCGGGCTTGTCCTTCATGAGCTTCTTGTACTGCGTCTCGTGCAGGCCGCCGGGATAACCGGAGTGCGTGCGGTAGTACTTCTGCTCGAGCTTCTTGCCGGTGAGCACGGCCTGCTCGGCGTTGATGATGATGACAAAGTCACCGCAGTCAACGTGCGGGGTGTAGTCGGTCTTGAGCTTGCCGCGCAGCAGATCGGCAGCGAGCGCTGCGGTCTTGCCCATCGGCTTGCCGGCTGCATCCAGAACGTACCACTTGCGGGTGACGGTGTCCTTGTTCAGCAAAGTAGTGGACATATTCGTGCCTCCAATTTGAATGTGTTGAAAAACATTTTGACATTTTTCAGGCGCGAACGTAGAATAGGTCTCGCATTCGCGCTTATCTTTTATACCACAATCGGTGGTACCTGTCAACGGGATTTTGATTTAGATATGACTTTGCTCTCAAAATCTTCGTTTTTCTCCGTTTTACGCTCGAATTCACAGTTTCTATTTTCATTTTGGAGGTCACGCTATGAATGACCTGAACGCGTTCACCGGTCTGGTGCGCCGGTGCGTGGAGGATTATGACATGATCGCGCAGGGTGACACCGTCGCCGTCGGCGTCTCGGGCGGCAAGGATTCGCTCGTGCTGCTCATGGCGCTCAACGAGCTGCGCCGGTACTATCCGAAGCCGTTTGCACTCGAGGCCATCACGGTCGAGCTCGGGTTCGACGGCATGGACTTCACGCCGGTGGCGGAGCTGTGCGCAGCGCTCGGTGTGCCGTACACCCGCCTGAAAACGGACATCAAAGAGGTCGTATTCGACGTGCGCAAGGAGGATAACCCCTGCTCCCTATGCGCCAAGATGCGCCGCGGCGCGCTGTGCACCGCGCTCAGTGAGCGCGGCATCACGAAGCTCGCGCTCGGCCACCACTTTGACGACGCGGTCGAGACATTTCTGCTCTCGCTCGTATACGAGGGGCGCATCAGCTGCTTTCAGCCGGTGACGCACATGACGCGCACGGGCGTGGATCAGATCCGCCCGATGCTCTACGCCGGCGAGGGGCGCATCGCCAATCTGGCGAAAGCGCTGGCGCTGCCGATCGTCGAAAACCCCTGCCCCGAGGACCGCGGCAGCAAACGTTACGAGATCAAGCAGTTCATCCGCACCATGAGCCAGACTTATCCCGACCTGCGCAGCAAGGTGTTCGGCGCCATCCAGCGCGCACCGCTCGACGGCTGGGAAAAGGCGCGGTGAGTCCAAACGTAGCAAAATAGGACAAGCCCGATGGGAAGATCCCATCGGGCTTGTGTTGTTGAAATGAAGTCTCAAAGGACGTTCTGGCAGAAACGCATGATGACCGCAGCGGTCTGTGCGCGGGTCGCGTCGCCCTTCGGCTGGAGGGTGACAACGCCCGTACCATTGTCCGCGCCGTAGATCAAGCCCTGTGCAACAGCCCAGGACATCGGCGTGCGGGCATAATCGGAAACGGAGCTGTAGTCCGGATAACCGGTCAGGTCAGCGGTATCGAACACATCCAGATCCAGAACATTCTTGGCGTAGTTATAGAGGATGGTCGCCATGTCCTGACGCGTGATGACGTCATTCGGGGAGAACGTGGTGGCGCTCGTGCCGCTCACGACGCCCTTCTCAGCCGCCCAGTTGACCGCATCGACATACCAGCTGTCAGTCAGATCGGTGAAGGGGCTGGTCTTCGTGGCCTTCGGGGAACCGGCCTGGCAGTAGAGCATCTCCACAAGCTGAGCGCGCGTGGTCACGCCGTTCGGCTCGATGGTGGTGGCGCTCGTGCCGCTCATGATGCCGTTCTGGATGCAGTAATCAAGACCTTCGTGCGCCCAGTTGGTGTAGGACGGCATGTCGGTGAAGCGGGCGCCCGGGCAGATGTGTGCGTCGGACGAGCTGCTCACCGGGATGCTGTTGAGCATCTTGGCCAGCTCGAAGAACTTGGCCTGCAGCATGGCGTGGGTGGACTTCTGCGTCTGGCCGACCATGTTGATATGGTCGGTGCCGTCGATCTTCTCGATGTAGTTCCAGACGCCCATCTTGGTGCCGGCCTTGAAGGTCATCTTGCCGTCGGCGCCGACGCCATAGTTTTCATTGTACTTATCCGTGGAGTTCTCGTGCGGACGGATGGCGGAGCGGACGGAGACAATGCCGTCATTCTCCCACCATTCCGGCGTGATGTTCACATGGCCGACCGCATAGTTGACGTGTCTGCCCATGTAGGTGCTGCTCTTGAGCATCATCGGGTTCATGCTGGCGTTCGGCAGGTAGTGGCCGGTCAGCGGATCACGATGGGTGTTCGAGCAGGCGACGGAGAAGTAATAGATATCATCCTGGGCCTTGGCATAGCCGTTGAGCACAGCCGCGCCATCAACATCAAGGTCATAGACGCTCAGGTCGTTGGTGTGCTGCGTCCAGATCTTGCTGTTGATCACACGATTGAAGTAGCTGGCGTAAGACTCGTTGGGCTGGCGCACCAGACCCCACTGATCGAGCTTGAAGTCCAGGCCGAAGTTGTTCTCGTTGACATTGGCACCGGCAACGGAACCGATGATGCCCATGGCATACTGCGCCAGATCGCCGATGTTCTGATAGACCTTCGTGTCATACTGGCTGCCGTCATGCGGCGTGCAGAGCGTCGTGATGCTCTCGATCCAGTGGCGGCACTCGCCGGTGAACAGCGGGCTGATGGAGCCGTCACGACTGGCGTTGCGCTCGTCGGCGTCGCCGTTTTCAAGCAGCTGTGCGAGCATGCGGATCGTCTCGCCGCCCATGCTGTGGCCGACCAGATGCACCTTGAGCTCGCTGTCGGGGTTGTTCAGCTCCGGCAGGACGCCCGGGAACGTGCGGCCGTAGCGGGCATGGCCATTGGTGGCAGAGTGATATGCGCCGTAGTCCACCGTGCCGCCGACGAGGTAGGCGTACAGCTCACAAGCGCGGTCCCAGTTGCTGGCGACGGGGCCGATGGACGGGGTGTAGACCTCGTAGCCGGCGTCATTGAGAATGTCGCGCAGGCTGCTGAAGCCGCCCCAGTAGTTCAGGCCAAGCACTTCCGTGCCGCCCCAACCGAACAGGCCGTGCACCAGCACGATCGGATAGTGGTTGCCGTCCGAGGACAGCAGCTCCGGCAGATCCGCGTCCGTCAGTTCCTCAGCGGAGGCCGCATGATCGGCATCATAGTCCACCGTGTCGGCAACGCTTGCTGCGAAACCGGGCATGCAGAGCACCATGGCCAGGACCAGAACGGTGGCGAGCACTCTGCTCCACGTTTTCTTCATGAAAAATCCCTCCAATAGATTTGGGGCAGCATCGACATCTGTCCCCTTTTTTGTGGTTACACTATAGTGCCGCTGCGAGGAAAGAACAATCCCCACAGCGGTACAAATGTAACACTTTTGCGCATTTCCAAGTGCTTGATGAAACACGCGTCACCATTGTGTGCGTCCGGATACAGAACGCGCGAGATGAAAAAAGCCTGCCGTCCGTGGGATACGGACAGCAGGCTTTGTACTGCGGAATCAGATCATAATGCCGCGCTTTTTGGCCTCGAAGGTCAGCTCGTCGCGGAAGTCGGGGTGCGCGATGGCGATCAGCTGGCGGGCACGCTCGCCAAGGCTGCGGCCGCGCAGATGCGCCACGCCGTACTCGGTGACGATGTAGTCCACATCGTTCTTGCTCGTCGTGACGACGGCGCCCGGGGTGAGGATGGACTTGATCTTGCTGATCGTGCCGCCCTTGGCCGTGGACGTGAAGGCGATGAAGCTCTTACCGCCGCGGGACTGGCAGGCGCCGCGGACATAGTCGATCTGGCCGCCGGAGCCGGACATGTGCTTCGTGCCGACCGACTCGGCGCAGACCTGGCCGAAGAGGTCGACCTCGACCGCTGCGTTGATAGAGATCATGTTGTCGTTCTGGCAGATGACGTCCGGATCGTTGACGTATTCGACCGGCAGGATCTCGACGGCCGGGTTATCGTCGATATAATCATAAATGCGCTGCGAACCGAAGGCAAACGTCGTGACGGTCTTGCCACGATGGATCTGCTTCTTGCTGTTGTTGACCGCGCCGCACTCGATGAGCTCGACCATGGAGTCGGTGAACATCTCGGTGTGGATGCCGAGGTCGTGCTTGCTCTTGAGTGCCATACCGGTCGCGTCCGGGATCGCGCCGATGCCGAGCTGCAGGCACGCGCCGTCCGGGATACGCTCGGCGATGAGGCCGCCGATCGTCTTGCTCACCTCGTCGAGCTGGACCGGCGGCAGGACCGGCAGGTCGTGGTTGTACTCCACGATGGCATCGACCTGTGAAATGTGGATCAGCGAACCGCACAGGCCGCGGGGCTGACGGTCGTTGACCTCGAGGAAGATCCGCTTGGTCTTGTCGAGCATGGCGTCGATATACGAACCGTTGAGCGCCAGGCTGAAGTAACCGTGGCGATCCATCGGCGCGACCTCGACGCACACGGCGTCATAGTCGTACTCGGTGCGGATGCGGGTCGGGAAATCGCGGTAATACGCCGGGATGATGTCGGCATAGCCGGCGTTGACCGCCTTGCGTGCCGCGCTGCTGGAAAACCAGCTGTAGCCGGTCATCTTGCCGGCCAGCGTGGGGTCGGTGTAAAACTCGAACGGATACGCATCGAGCAGGGCCTGCACCTTCACGCCCGTAATATCGCTGTTGCGGATGTGCTCCGCGATCGCGGTCATGATAGCCGGCGTCTGCGAGGTCGCCGTATCCATGCCGAGCAGCCAGCCAGACTGCACCTGCTGGGCAATCTTATCCGGCGTCGTCAGCTTTTCCTGATACATCTTCTGATAGTCTGTCATAATTTGCTCTCCTAAAACAAAAAATATGAACACATGGGTACAAATAATATACACGATTCAAAAACGTAATTCAAGAGGCCGCGCGGCCATTTTGCGATCATCACAAATAATCAGTCACATTTTCAGGAAAATGAGAGGTTTTCTCACGCAGGAAAGTATGATATGATAGGATGAGATTTGTTTGAATTCTTGAAAGAATTCTTTTTCATGCGGCTCTCATTTTTTCCGGTTATAATGACGAACGTCGCATCACGCGGCAGGTTTCCCCTGCCAATTCTGAAAACAAGGAATGATACGACAACATGACGATCACGATTGTCTGTGATATTCTGGGCGAAGAGAACAACGGCACCACCATCGCCTGCATGAACCTCATCCGCTTCCTGCGCGCACAGGGGCACACCGTGCGCGTAGTCTGCGCCGATCAGGACAAGGCCGGCAACGAGTGTTTTTACGTCGTGCCGGAGCTGAACCTCTACCTGCTCAACCCGATCGTGGAACGCAACGGCGTGACGCTGCCGCGCGTGGACCGCTCCCTGCTCGAGGATGCGATCCGCGACTGCGACGTTGTGCACACGACGTTCGTGCTGCAGCTGTCGCACACAGCGGTGAAGATCGCCAAGGCGTACAACAAGCCCATCACCTCCAGCTTCCACTGCCAGGCCGAAAACGTGACGGCGCACTTCCTGTGTAAGGATCTTGACGCGATCAACCGCGGCGTTTACCGCGCCTGCTACCAGATGGTGTATCAGTATTCCGACATCATCCATTACCCGACGCAGTTCATCCGCGATACGTTTGAGGCCGTCGTCGGCCCAACGAACGGCCGCGTGATCTCCAACGGCGTCAACAGCATGTTCGCGCCCGGCCCGGCCAAGCGCCCGGAGGGGCTTGAGGGCAAGTTCCTCATCGTCTCAACCGGCCGCCTGTCAAGCGAAAAGAATCAGGAGATCCTCATCGAGGCCATCGGCCGCTCGGCCCACCGCGAGCAGATTCACCTCATTCTCGCCGGCGAAGGCCCCCGTGAGGACCATTATCATCATCTGGCCGAAAAATACGGTGTCGACATGGAGATCGCGTTTTTCTCGCGGCAGGATCTGCTGAATCTGCTGCGCTGCGCCGACCTCTACTGCCACCCCGCCGAGGTGGAGATCGAGTCCATCGCCTGTCTGGAGGCCATCGCCTGCGGACTGGTGCCGGTCATCGCCGACTCCCCGAAAAGTGCGGCCAAGGCATTCGCGCTCGACGAAAAGTCTCTATTTAAAAATAAGGACCCCGAGGACATGGCCGCCAAGATCGACTACTGGGTCGAGCATCCGGCCGAGCGCGCAGACTACAGCCGGAAGTATCTCGAGAGCGGCACGCAGTTTGAACAGCAGAGCTGTATGCGGCAGATGGAGCAGATGCTCTTTGACGCCGTTGCCCTGTGCGGCGAACCAACATGAGCCGCAAGACCGTTTATTATCACGACCCGCTGCATGACGACTTTGCGCCGACGAACGGGCACATCCGGCCGAAGCCGATCGGCGCCGACTTCCCCTATGAACACCCCAGCCCGCTCTGGAAGGTGCTCGCCTTCATCGTCTACCGGCTGATCATGACGCCGTTTCTGTTTTTGTACTGCAATCTTGTTTTCGGCCTGCGGATCGAAAACCGCAAGGCGCTGCGTGACCTGCCCGGCGGCTGCTTTCTCTACGGCAACCACACGAACACGCTCGCGGATGCCTTTATCCCGACGCTGCTGGCGTTCCCGCGCCGGGCAAGCATCGTCACCGCCGCAGACACGGTCTCCATCCCGGGCCTGCGCAACATCGTGCAGATGCTCGGGGCCGTCCCGCTGGCGGACACGATCGACGGCACGCGGCAGTTTCTCGCCGCGCTGCACCGGCGGTTGGAGCGCCGTCAGGCCGTCATGATCTACCCGGAGGCGCATATATGGCCATATTATAATGGTATCCGCCCGTTCCCGGACACGGCGTTCGCCTATCCGGTGCGCGAGCAGGTGCCCGCCGTCGGCGTAGTGGTCGTCTACCGGCAGCGGAAGCTGCTGCGGTTTCTGCCGCCGTGCATCACCGTTGTCGTCAGCGATCCGTTCTATCCCGACCCCTCCCTGCCGCCGCGCAGCGCCCGCCGGGCCCTGCACCGGAAAGTCTACACATTCATGTGCGATACCGTCGCCCGGCGCCGCAGCTATGCACACATCGACTATCTCCCCGCACAGGACACACAACCGGCTGCGCAATAACCGCGCCGCACGACCAGAAAGGTGGGATCCCGCTTGGCACATTTGACCGAAGCCGCCATCCAGGATGCGTTCCTGAAGCTGCTGTCCGAGCAGCCGTTTGACAAGATCACCGTAACACAGCTCGTGGACGAGTGCCAGATCACACGCCGGACGTTTTATTATCATTACTCCGACCTGTACGAGCTGCTCGATACCATCCTGCGCCGCGAGACCGAGCGCGCGCTCGACGAATTTGAGGCGACCGGCAGCTGGGAGGAGTGCATGATCACCGCCTCCCGCTTCGCGCGCGAGCACAAGCGCGCCGTATACCACATCTACACCTCCTCACACCGGCTGGAGCTGGAGAAGCACGTGGACCGTATTTCCGGGGAAATGATGCACAGCTATGTGGAGGAACAAGCCCGCGGTCTGCGCGTGAGCGCGCAGGACAAAAAGCTCGTGTGCGACCTCTACCGTTTCGGCATCACGGACATTTTCTATGAATGGCTCGAAAACGGGATGAAAGAGGATCTAGAAGCGCAGATCCGCCGCCTGAGCTTGCTGTTCACCGGCAACATCCGCGCTTCCCTGTCCCGGGTGCAGATCCCGGTCGAAGTCTAACCATCCCCCGGCGGGCACGGTCGTGTGTCCGCCGGGTTCATTTCACCAGCAAAGGAGATTTATCATGCCCATTCTCGATCATCTGGAGCCGCAAGCCGTGTTTTCCTATTTTGAGCAGCTGTGCGCCATCCCGCACGGCTCCGGCAACACGAAAGAAATCAGCGATCATCTCGTCCGCTTCGCGGCCGCGCATCATCTGCGCCATATTCAGGACGCGCACAACAATGTCATCATCTTTTCCCCCGGCACGCCGGGGTATGAAGCCGCCGCCCCGGTCATCCTGCAGGGACATATGGACATGGTCTGCGAGACCGCGCCGGACTGTACGAAGGACATGACCCGCGAGGGGCTCGACCTCTTCGTGGACGGCGACACGATCGGCGCGCGCGGCACAACGCTCGGCGGGGACGACGGCATCGCCGTGGCCATGGCGCTGGCGATTCTGGATGCGGACGACATCCCCCATCCCCCGCTCGAGGTCGTCATCACCGTCGATGAGGAGACCGGTATGCTCGGCGCAGCCGCGCTGGACGCCTCCATCCTCAAGGGCCGCACGATGCTCAATCTCGACTCCGAGGACGAGGGCGTGCTCACCGTCAGCTGCGCCGGCGGCAACGTGTCCGTGTGCACGCTGCCGGTCACGCGCGCACCGTTTTCCGGCACAGCGCTGACCGTCACGGTCGGCGGCCTGCTTGGCGGCCACTCGGGCGCGGAGATCGACAAGGGTCGCGGCAACGCAAACCTCCTCATGGGCCGCGTGCTGTACGCCGTCAGCGAGCGCACGCCGCTGCGGCTCGTCTCCGTCGACGGTGGTCTGAAAGACAACGCCATCCCGCGCGAGAGCCGGGCCGTCATCACCGTTGCCGATGCTGCCGCCGTGCAGACAGCCATCGCGGATATGGACGCTGCGCTCCGGCATGAATATGCGGCCGCCGACCCGGATGTGTTCGTGCGTGCCGAGGCAGCGCAGCCGCAGCAGCTGCCGATGGACGAGGCGTCCACGCAGCGCGCCGTGTGCATGCTCTGCTGCCTGCCGAACGGCATCCAGGCCATGAGCCGGGACATTCCGGGCCTTGTGCAGACATCGCTGAATCTCGGCATCCTGACAACGGATGCAGACGCCGTGCAGGCGTCGTTCTGCGTGCGCAGCAGCGTGGCCACGCAAAAGGAGATGCTCGTCGCGCGCCTGCGCTGCCTGATGGCGCAGCTCGGCGGCACGGTGACCGTCTCGGGCGACTACCCCGCATGGGAATACCGCAAGGACTCGCCTCTGCGCGAGCGGATGGTCGCGGTCTTCCGCGAACAGTACGGCCGCGATCCGAAGGTGGAAGCCATCCACGCAGGCGTCGAGTGCGGACTGTTTGCCGGGAAGCTGCCGGGGCTCGACTGTGTGTCCTTCGGTCCGGATCTGACGGAGATCCACACCTGCCGCGAGCGGATGCACATTGCCTCCGTGCAGCGCGTCTGGCGCTACACGCTCGAGGTGCTGCGCCGCTGCAAATAAGCAAAACAAAAAAACCGCCCTGCACCGATCGGTGCAGGGCAGTTTGCTGTATGCGAAATTACTTGCGCAGCTCGTGCTCGTCATTGTGCTTGCGCGCGGCCACGGCTACGATGCCGGAGAGCGCAACGAGCGCGATCATGTTCGGCAGCACCATGAGCTGGTTGAACATGTCCGTCAGCTCCCAGACAAGATCGTTGGACAGGCAGGAGCCGAGGAAGATGAAGATGATGGCGATGATGGAGTAGGCAAGGTTCGCCTTCTTGCCGAAGAGATAGTTGACATTGATGCGGCCGAAGAGGTTCCAGCCGACGATCGTCGAGAACGCGAAAAACAGCAGGCAAATGGCCACGAACGCATTGCCGAGCGTCTCGCCGAACACGCTCGAGAACGCGAGCTGCGCCATGTTCGTCTTGGAGATGCCGTCGACCGCGCCGTGGGCCAGCGGGCCGTTGCCGGCGTAGAGCGTGCAGATGACGACCAGCGCCGTCATGGTCAGGACGACGAACGTGTCGATAAACACGCCGATCATCGCGACCGTGCCCTGCTCGTGCGGGCTCTTGACATTGGCCAGCGCGTGCGCATGCGGCGTGGAGCCCATGCCGGCCTCGTTCGAGAACAGGCCGCGCTTGGCGCCCTGGCTGATGGCCGTCTTGAGCGCGTAGCCGATGCCGCCGCCGATGATGGACTGCGGCGCGAATGCGTACTTGAAGATCATGCCGAAGGTCTCCGGCACGTAGCGGATGCGGGCGATGAGCACGATCAGGCCGCCGAGCAGATACAGGCAGGCCATGATCGGCACGATCTTTTCCGTGACGGAGGCGATGCGCTGCACGCCGCCGATGAAGATGAACGCCGCGATGGCGGAAACGATCAGGCCCATGACCCAGCTCGGGATGTGGAACGCGTTCTGGCACGCCTCACCGATGGAGTTGGACTGCACCATGGAGCCCATGAAGCCGAGCGCCAGAATGATCGCGACCGCGAAGAAGGCGGCCAGGAACTTGCCGAAGCCGTTCGGGAACGCGCGCTTGATGTAATACACCGGACCGCCGAGGACCGTGCCGTCGGGCTCGACCACGCGTGTCTCCTGCGCGAGCACCGCCTCGGCATAGATCGTCGCCATGCCGAAGAACGCGATGATCCACATCCAGAAGATTGCGCCGGGGCCGCCGATGAGGATCGCGCCGCAGGCGCCGACGATGTTGCCGGTGCCGACCTGCGCCGCGACGGCCGTCGCCAGCGCCTGGAACGAACTCATGCCGGATTTGTGCTTCTCGCCGTTGAGGCTGAACTCACCGAAGAAGCGCCGCCAGCCCTCGCCGAAGCAGCGCACCTGCACGAATTTCGTGCGGATGGTGAAATACAGACCCGCGCCGAGGAGCAGGATGATCAGCACATAGTCTGACAGGTACATGTTGATGGTCTGCACGATTTTGAGTAAGGTATCCATGTTGTTTCTCCCTCTGCATTGAATTTTTGCAAAGCAAAAAGCTGCCGGTCGTTTTGACCAGCAGCTCCAGAGAACAAACAGCGCCTGAACGCCCGCACATGTCGGGCACTCGCTCTGTCCTTTTGCCTGAGAGATTCGGCTTTCGCCTTGCACCTTCGGCACCCGCTTTCATGCGGGATTCTCCAGAGTTCCTCCACCTCCAGTCTCGGCCGGGCCGATCCTTGAGGTTTCGACGGATATTTATTTGATTGCGTGGAGTATTATTGCATACGCAGATAGGGCTTGTCAACCCCCTGCTTCAAAAAAAGTTCACAAATTGCCGGTGCCGTACATCAACGCCGTGAGCGCGACGACCGGTGCCGTCTCGCACCGCAGGATCCGCTCGCCCATGGAGCAGATGTGCATGCCGAGCTTGCGGGCCATGTCGGCCTCGAACTCGGCAAAGCCACCTTCCGGCCCCGTGATGATGGCCGCCGATGCGATGGGCTGCGCAGTGTGCTCGATCGCGTCGCGGATCGTCTCGCGCTCACCGGTCTCATACATGAACAGCGGCAGGTCGGTGTGCAGCGCGCCGTTGAGCACGGCAACGAAGTCTGCCTCATAGCGCACCTGCGGGATGATACCGCGGCCGGACTGCTTGGCCGCCTCCTCGGCGATGCGCTGCCAGCGCTCGAGCTTCTTTTCCATATTGACCGCCTTGGCCACGCAGCGCGTGCAGGAGAAAAACACGATCTCGGCGGCACCGGCCTCCGTGCACTTTTGCACGAGAAAATCGCTGCGTTCGCCCTTCGGCAGGCCGGCAAACACCGTCGTGCGCACGGTGGGTTCGGCCTTACACGGCACGACCTCGATGACCTCGGCCTCGGCCTCGTGCTCCAGCGTCTGCACCAGGCGGCACTTGTAGTCACGCCCCGCCCCGTCGCAGATGACAATGTCGTCCCCCGCACGCAGACGCAACACGCGGATGTGGTCGGCGTCGCGGCCGCGGATGATTGCCCGGCCGTTCGGGAAGTTGGTGCCTGCTATGAAAAATCGAGCCATAATGGTCGCCTCCGATGCATGATCTCTGCCGTGATTATGGCACACTTCGCACGTTTTTGCAAGCCGGGCCATAGCATGGTGTGGGGGTATGGACGATGCAGGATTCCGTTTTTCTTGACAACCGCACATTTCAGCGCGTCTGGCAGCGTGTGGCGGGCAGCACAGGTGCGCCCGCGGCCGCACCGCCGGAGGCCGACACGCTGACCGATCTGCTCGCCGAGTGCATCCGCGCCAAGGCGGCCGGAGCCGCGTTTTACACAGCGCTTGCACAGCGCATCCGCACCGGGCGGCAGCAGCTGCTCAGCATCGCGGCGCAGGAGCGGGCGCACCAAAAAGAACTGCAGGTGGAGTACTTCCTGCGAACGGGCGAGCGCTGCGTCCCGCCCGCCGCCTGCCCGCGGCTGGGTACGGCGGCGCAGGATCTGCGCAGCGTCTATACGCAGGAGCTCGCGCTGGCGCAGCGGCTCGACGCGGCGGCAGACACCGCGCCGTCCCCGCTCCGGGAAACGCTGACCGCCATGGCGCAGCAGGACCGCTGCCACGCCCAAACCGTGCGAAACCTGCTTGCCTATCTGCTGAGCTGAAACAAATTCCGCACAAAAATGCGTTTCTTTCAAAATGGGACTTGACTTTATGACAAATCTTGATTATAATGTGCAAGCTGACAACTTAAAATGTAAGCAACCCGAACAGAACGTGGAGAAGTCGCGTAGCCTGGTCGAGCGCGCACGATTGGAAATCGTGTATACCCCACAAGGGTATCGAGGGTTCGAATCCCTCCTTCTCCGCCACAAAGTCCACCGTAATTCGATCGAATTACGGTGGACTTTTTATTTATTACAGGCACATCCGGATCAAATCCGCAATCGCTCCATTGCAGGATTGCAGGCAAAACACATGTATGCTATAATAAAAAAATCGTTGATTTTTGTCCGCACGGCGCGTCTGCCCGCTGCGGCAACGAAATGATACCCAGAAAGGATCTTTGATGATGAAACCAAAATTTGACGGCTATGCGGCGCAGTATGACGCCTGGTTCATGGAAAACGACAACCTGTTTCAGAGCGAGCTGCGCCTGTTCCAGACGGCGCTCGGCGACATTGCCGGAAAGCGCGTGCTCTCCGTCGGCTGCGGCAGCGGCCTGTTCGAGAGCATGATCGACTGCAGCGGCATTGAGGGCATTGAGCCCTCGCACGACATGGGCGCGATCGCGCAAAAGCGCGGCGTGAACGTGATCGCGTTCGGCGCGATCGAGGACGCCGATTTGGAAGAGAACGCTTACGACGTGATCTATCTCAACGGCAGCTCCAGCTATATGGAGGATCTGACGCGCGCGTTCGACGTCTGCAAAAAGGCGCTCAAGCCAAACGGCAAGTTCGTGTCTCTGGACGTGCCCAAGGAGAGCGCGTTCGGGTTCATGTACCTGCTGGCAAAGGAAGCCGGCACGTTCGACCACCCGTCACTGAACGGCGTCATGCCCAAGCTGCCGTATCCGCTCGAGCTGTGCTGTGCGGGTGTGTGGCACTCCACCGAGGAGAAGATCGACGCGCTCAAGGCGCTCGGCTTCCACGATTTTGACTTCTATCAGACGCTGCTGCGCAACCCCATGTACACCAACGAGGTCGTGGAGGACGTCGTGCCCGGCTACCAGAGCGGCGGCTATGTCGCGATCATCGCACACAAATGAGCGAGCATAACGACGCAAAGCTCTCGCAGCGGCTCCATGCGTGCGTGCAGGACATCTGGCCGCGGTATCTCACCCACCCGTTTGTGACGCAGATGGCTGACGGCACGCTGCCGGCGGAAAAATTCCGCTACTACATGCTGCAGGACTATCTCTACCTCAAGGACTATGTGAAGATCTTCGCGGCGATCATCCAGAAAGCCGATGATTTCGAGCAGATCCGCTTTCTGAGCGGGGAGCTGGCGAACACGATCGGCGAGACGTTCCGCACGCACCTGCCGTACATGCAGCGCCTCGGCGTCACGGAAGATGAGATCCGCAGCGCGCGCACGCACATCGACAACAGCGCCTACAGCCACTACATGCTCTGCGAGGCGCAGGCCGGAGACGTGCTGACCGGGCTTGTGACGCTCTTAAACTGCTCGTGGAGCTATGCCTACATCGCGCAGCAGATGGTGGCGCGTTATCCGGACGCGCTTCAGGACGAGCGCTACGGCGCGTGGTTCGCAGGCTACGTTTCGGAAGAATACCGCCAGACCAACCAGGCGCTCATCGACCGGATCGACGCACTCGGCGCGGGCATTGACGAGCAGAAGACGCAGCGCCTGTGCGAGATCTTCGAAAAGTGCTGCCTGTTTGACCTGCGCTTCTGGGACATGGTCTACGCCATGGGAGAGACCTGAACGTGTCAGCAAAAAAGCCGCTTTCCCTTTGCGAGGTGACGCTATGAAAGCCGAACGCAACAAGACCATAGACTTTCTGCCGGAGGACGCGCCGGAGTATCTCGCGCGCTGCCTGCGCGTGACGGAGGATGTGCCGCTCGACACCGTGTGCGGCCGCACCATCTGCGGCGACACATTTCAGGTCGCACCGCACCTGCCGCGCGGCTTTGCAGACCTCTTGATCGTGGACCCGCCGTACAACCTGACCAAGGACTTCTCCGGCGGCGGCTTCCGGCGCACGACGGACGCGAACTACTCCGCCTTTACACGCGCATGGATTGAGCTGCTGCTGCCGCTGCTCAAGCCGGACGCCTCGGTCTACGTCTGCTGCGACTGGCGCTCGAGCCCGATCGTCGGCCTGACGCTCAAGGACTATTTCCAGTTGCAAAACCGCATCACCTGGCAGCGGGAAAAGGGCCGCGGCGCACAGCGCAACTGGAAAAACGGCATGGAGGACATCTGGTTCGCCACACGCACGGACGCCTACACGTTCCACGTGGACGCCGTGAAGGTGCGCCGCCGCGTGCGCGCG
>OKSB01002732.1_pt1 | contig 15173 bp, 8 predicted proteins | sample 1601171 | NCBI WGS metagenome assembly OKSB01 (sample SAMEA3541496, study PRJEB24748) | human gut metagenome | biome: human gut; feature: human-associated habitat; material: faeces | place: China | collected 2012 | reverse complement strand
TGAATGTCCGTATTGAAACCGGAGGTACGGAGATTTTCAATGAGAGCTATTATGCCTTAAAAGGCAACGTGGTGATTCATGAGATAGGAGAAATGCTTCGCAGTTACTTTTCCCTGCATGACCCGAAAGGGATGTCCAGCAATGTAGTCTCTTACTATCAGGCTCCATTGTCCATAACCGCTGTGTTCTCGGACAAGCAGGACACAGTCCGGAAGAGTTTCAAGGCTTATTACAGTCGTTGTCGTACATCGGTATCCCCGTCAGACGTGCTTTTCTTGACACATGAGAACACAATCCGTACAGCCCATGATAGAATGGAATACTTGACATTCAGGGTACGTGAAGGGATTTCTTTGGAGATAGGGTTGGCATACTTAGATGCCGGAAAGGAACGGTACAGACGGGTCACCAAGAACTTTGGTGCCACCAATGGTATGCTTGCTTTTTCTTTATCCCTCGAACGGGTTGCGGCATTGTCCGGCATTGGTACGACATCCATCCTCTTCTATGATGCCATGCTGGAGGAGAACGGAATTGTGAAGGATAAGGTAAGGTTTATCAATGATAAACGGCTGTACCGTAATATCACCAACTTCATTTATCGGAACGCATTCGGGATGCCAGAGACAATGGCATTCACCGGACTGGTGGAATATTCCCCCGAACTGGAAGGTGAAATGGTCGAACTGCTGCAGAGGACTGTCCGGACAGATGCCGAATACATTGACAGCCGTACGGCAAACAGCGGCTATCTGGACACCAGACAATACGGCAAGGTACTGGATCTGATAACAACTGATTCTTTGCAGCTGTATAATACGGAAACATTGACGGGAGTGGTGGCCACTGATATTGATTTCTCTCACAAACGTACCGGCAACGAGAAAATCAATGTCTCGCTCACATTCCGTCAGGCATCACGCCTGCATCTGGCTTTTGGACGTACCGGCAACATCCGTGAGCGAATATTCGACAAGACTTTTGACAATACATTTGAATGATATAACGATATGGAGACAATACGCAGAAACCTGGCTCTGGCTGACATGGACATCCGCACGGACGAACGCGGACGCCGGCGCATCTTTTCGATAAAGTTCGTCAGTAAGGAAGGCAAGGTTTATTTCATGCCCCAGGCCTACGCCTGCGGTGCAGGACGCATGAACATGAAGGAATACCAGCTCCGGGGCGTGCAGCCCTGCGACTGCAAGGGAAATCCGGAAGGACACCCCTACCCTGTGGATATTGACCTGATACTGGAGTATAACAAAAAGAAAATAATATTCTGATGAACATATTGTTTAATTCAAGCGGCATTCCCCTGCTGATGCAGTCCACGTACATATTCGGCGAAACGACGGGGACACCCCAGAACGAAATGAAGGAGCGTACCCGAATCCTGGCGCCATATGACTTGTCGAATGTTTCCTATATAGACATCGACGGAGTGAAGGTACGTCCATGGGGAGATGAGAATGATTTCCCCCAGAAGGCGGCTGAAGAGATAGGAAACACCAGCGTGCTCAATACGGGCCTGAAGTTTCTTCGTAACCTGACACTTGGGCAAGGCATATATCCTTGTACGGTGAACGGTTACGACAATGATGGTAACGAGATACTGAAGCCCGTTACCGATAGCCGGGTACAGACTTTTATTGCTTCCCGGAATGTGAGGCGCTACATGGAGAAGGTGCTTCGGGATTACCTGAAATTCGGCAACGGTGCCGTCCAGTTTGTGCCGTCGGCTGCCGGCAATTCTTTTGCAGGGGTCAATCCGGTCAATGCGCTTTACCGCCGTTATTCCGAAGTGGACGAATACGGCGCCTGCAAGTGCATCGTTTCCGGATATTGGCCGCAGCGTCCGGACAAGGGACAATACACCAGGCTGGATGTCCTCTCCGAATACGACCCGCAGATGCACGCTGAAGTGTTGAAGTTTGCCGGAAAGGTGAAGGACGGTTTCATCATGCCGGTACGCGACAGCTGGAGCAACGACGACCTTTACGGCATGCCCATCTGGTGGCCCGCCTACGTTTGTGGATGGGTGGAGATAGCCCATCTTATCCCCCATTTCCTCAAGAAAGCCTACAAGAACCAGATAACCTGGAAGTGGCATGTACAGATACCGTATTCCTACTGGGAGAAGAAATACCCGTCCAAGGACTATTCTGCCAAGGAACGTGAGGCGGCCATACAGAAGTACATGGATTCTGTGGAGCAGAACCTTTGCGGACCGGACAATGCGGAGAAGCCCATCTTCTCGCATTATGCCGTGAACGAGATGAACGGCAGGATTGAGGAGGAGTGGAAAATCAAGCCACTGGAGAACAAATACCAGGGCAGTGACAATCTTCCGGTGTCGGCGGCCGCCAACTCCGAGATACTGTTTGCTCTGATGGTGAACCCGAATGTGCTTGGTGCAGGTATGCCCGGTGGTACTTATGCCGGCAACCAGGGCGGTTCCAATATCCGTGAGGCGTTCCTTGTGAACATTGCCAACGCATGGATTGACCGGCAGAACATCCTGGACCCAATAGAACTCTACATCAAAATGAACGGCATGCCGGAATGCGAGCTGCGTTTCCGCAATACCGTTTTAGTAACCCTCGATACCGGAAGCGGTACCAAAAACACATTGAGCTAATGATATTCAGTGCAGAGAAATGGAACAATGGCAAGGAGCTGAAAGCGGTGATGAAGGTGAACACCGCCATTTCCTTTGACATGATGGAAGCACCGCTCCGGAATGCTTTCCGACAATACCTTGTACCGTTATTAGGCGATGCGATGGTGGGCGAAGTGGTTGAGATATACAAATTCGGTCCAAATCCGGATGTATTGGAACAGAATACCGAAGGGGCAACCGAACGGGAGAAACTGGACAGCCGCCTGCTGGAGATTTGCAAACGCGCGAACGCGAACCTGGCGTTCTGGAACGATTTCGATGAAATCAGCATGCGTATCACCGATGCGGGATTCCAACGTCAGAAATCCGACAACGGCGAATCATTCCAGCAGGTGTACAAGTACCAGGAAGATAACCTGCGGGCATCGTTACGCAACAAGGGGTTCAATGCACTCGACGAGCTGCTTGAGTTTCTGTATGCCCATATAGCCGACTATCCGGAGTTCGTGTCCTCCCAGGCCTATCAAGACCGTAAATCAGCCATTGTCCGCAGTACCGCGGATGTCAATGACGTCTGTTTTATCAATGGCAGCCGGATTGTTTTCCTTCGCCTGCAGCCGCACTTGAAGTTTGCCGAGGAGATGCTCCTTCAGCCGGCCATCGGTGACAAGCTGTATGAGCATCTGATTGACGGACTGGTAAATCCCCCAGAAGACGAAGAAGCCCGGAAGAGCATGGAGCGGTTGCGCCTTGCCTGCTCCCGCTACATTGTGGCAATGGCGGTCAGACGGCTGCTGATGGAGACGGGTAGCGTCACGGACCGGGGGCTGTACTTCACCACTGTACAGCCGGGTGAAAAGGGCAATGAGGAGAAGAGACCCGTCGATGCGGAGCGTATCGCCGTACAGATTCAGAATCTGAAAGCGGATGCGGACATGTACATGACCGTGCTGCTGCGTACGGTACGGAACTGTTTTGAGAATTTCTATGAGGGTGATCCCAGGCAGATATACGACCGGGACAATGACCATAAACGCACATTCTGGACATGAGGGAGCTTCGCATTGCATACCGTAGATTCGGAATCCACCATGAGATAATCCGCCAGGTACCTCAGAAGTGGGAGGAACTGACACCGACACAGTTCCTGCTCGTGTCGCGGCTTTATCTTCAAGAAATAGACGAACCATCCTTCCTGAAGGAGTTCTATTCCCTGCCGTCCGGGGTTGGTTCCGACACCTATTACAGTTATAAGCTGAGCGAACTGGTGGAGTTCATCAGCGACTGCCGTGTCCGGATGGACCGCTTTATCCTTCTTGTCGTCTCCGGGCTGAAAGCACCAGGAGAACGCTTGAAGGGGATGTGTTTCGAGCACTTCATGCACGTGGACACGGCTTTCAACCGATATGTCCGTGACGGCAAGGATGCCTCACTGGACACTTTCGTATCAATGCTCTATTTGAAAGACAACGAATATATTGTCCTACCGTCGGGTGGGAAAAACGGCTTATTTAGCAGGCAGAAACCGCTGATACTGCAAAAACGGATAATGAAGGTGGCAAAAATGGACAGGCACGTCAAGTATGCCGTATTCCTGAACTACGTTTTTGTCAAGAGGTGGCTTTCAAAGGCTTTTCCTTTCCTCTTTCCGTTGGATGATGAACCGGAACCGGAGGAAAATCGGAAAAGACCAACAGCACCGTCTGTCAACTGGCTCGACATCTTCGACGCTTTTGTCGGTGACGATGTGGCAGTGATGGAGAAATACCAGGCAATGCCGGTGGCAACGGCATTCCGCCTGCTCAACAAAAGGATACGTGACGCCCAAAAACAGAAGAAATGACTTTTTCGGAATACATAGAGAATCTGGCTGAAAGGCATGTCGATATACGACACAAGGAGAATGATGAAGTACACTTCCTCTCATCAGAACGGGAGAAGCATACGGCACTGGACAGCGTGCTCCACTATCCGGCAGTGATTGTAGACCGTGGCTCAGGATTCGGTTACGGCGGTAATCCGGGCGCATACCGAAAAGACCGCGATTACCTGCTCTTCATTGTGGAGCATGTGTCCGACACCTCCGACTATGAGCAGATAGAGGCTGCCCTTGACAAGTGCGAACGTATTCTTGATGAGCTGCTCAACCGGGTACTCGAAGACAAACGGAAGAACCGCCAATGGCTTGCCTTTTCACTCGAAGAGGTGGAAGCGGACTATGTGGTGAACAATGATAACCAACTCTACGGCGTAGTTGCGGCTGTTAGTCTGTCCGAACCTTATAAAGCTTTGAACTGCCGGAAGGCATTTTTATGATACAGTATGTCTGATACACTTACAACATTGAAAGAACTGGCGGCACAAGTACGTGGTGCCACTGGAGAGGGCGAAAACACCGCCGAACGCATAGGGCGTCTCTTTGTGGGCATCCTTGCCCTAATGGAAGAATCCGAAGTTTCATTCGAGCCTTCCGAGGGATACGATACGCTTGAGACATTAAAGGAACTGGCGGTGCAGGTACGTAGCGCTACTGAGGACAGTGAAAATACCGCCGAACGTGTCGGACGTGCCTTTGTCGGTATCTTGAACCTGCTGGAGCAGTCCGGATTTGAGTTTGAGATTGTCGAGGGCGGTGATTCCATAGAGGTCATGCAGACTCTTTCCGGGCAGGTGCGTGGTGCCACCCGAAAGGGAGAGAACACGGCTGAAAGAATCGGGCGCATCTTTGTCGGCATACTGGACCTGCTGGCCGGCATAAGTGCCGATACCCCTACGAATTTCCTCGTCCGCAGCGATTTGCCGGATGTCTTCTACTCTTCCACTCAGTCGGCCTTGGATGCAGTAAAGGCTGCATATCCCAGTGGTCTGACCCGTGATGTGACAATCACTTGCGTCAAGACTGCCAAAGAACCACGCACCGGTGGTGTGTGGATTGCATCATTGTCAGACTGGAATATGGGAGGCATGCACTGCCTTGCCATTGACGGTGCCGGTCTGCTTACGTATGACGGCAAGTCTCTTGGCTGCCTGCAGTTCAAATTCGTGAGCAATGTCATTATCCGCAATACGGCATTCTGGGACTACGCGAACCAGGCTACAGCAACCACTCCCGATGAATGCGAGGCCGTGGGATTCAATGGTGACAAGAACCGTCCTGCACGGAATCTTTATATAGAAAAATGTTTGTTTAGCGGCGTTTCGAGAGCGGATAACACCAAGTTATCCACGATGTCCGTCAATTGTTACAACGTTGAGAATATCTTCTTCAACTCTTGTAAGTTCAGCGGCAATTATGGCGTGACAGTTTCCTTGAATGACTGCTCTTTCAGCTCTTTCGTGAAGAATGATATCAATGTGGCGTTCTCAAACAAAGTCATAGCACACCCGGTTGCCGTCACGGCAAGTGAAGGGGAGTATATGATATTCGAGGACAATGAAATCAGCGGTGACATACGTGAAGTCTTTGTCTCGTCATATAATATATCGCAATTCATTTGCCGCCGCAACAAGTTCATGGACGGCGGCGGGCAGGCGTTGATTATATCTTCCGCGTTCGGCATGAAGAGGGTGTCCATCGAGTCCAACCTATTCGTTGGAATGAATAAACAACCTGTTTTTGAATGGTTGAAGGAGTGTGTCTCATTGGGAGGGACTATTGACAAGGCTGAAATCAACAATAACACCTTGTTCGCGAATTCGACCTATTACGAGCTGTATGCCTTCCGTGGAGGGGACATCGGCGACCTTGACCTGCACAACAACATTCTGGTCGATGCCACCACCGGGAAAACGCTCAACGGTTTTGTCTTCACGACGGTCAAGAGCATGAGATCAGGCAATAACCTCTACCGTAAGGACGGTACGCTGCTCGTGGTGACCAACCCTTCCGGTCTTGCCACCTCTATCAATATTGACTGGAACACCGGCCGTGACCTTGCCAAGATTCAGGCCCTCGGATATGAGCGAAACTCCGTCGTGATAGCGGAAGGTGTAAAGGTCCTGGATATTCAGAACGGAGGCACCACCTATGCAATCACAGAAGAGACGGATGCGTTGTACCATGCGGACAACGGCTGTATGCCGTCCGCCGATGTCGGTTATAAGTCCCCTTCCGGTTCTGTGAACAGCATAGGCTGCTATAACCTTCACGGTACTGCAATCGACGAGACTGCACCAGCTGCAGGATATGCGGGTGACAACATTACGGATGACGAGACATTCAGCAGCAATGCGCAGTACAGCTTCATGGCCGACAGCATGCTGGTCCTGATGCATAACACCAGGATACGTGACATGCTGGTCAGGTTCTCGATAACCGGTCCGCAGCACCGATACCTTGTATTGGGCAAGTACGGTTCCGTTTCACCGTATCCGGTGCTGGATGATTATGGGGAATACACCGCAGATGAATTATACACGATTAATATAGATTGATATGGCAGAGTTATACAGCAATATATTGAAGGCGCAAATAGGCAGGGTGTCAGCAAAGGCGAAGTCCGACAATTATTTTCCTGTCGCCGGTAAGGACTCAATCCGGATAGACGCCGAAACGAAATGGGGGCAGACCTCGGAATGGCAGACGCAGGACGGCGGTGGTGGAACGGCCACAACTGCCGGGAACCTTGCCAGACAACATGACTACAAGTCTGTCACTATCCTCGGTGAGGGGGAGCTGAACCAGAAATTTACTGCCCGCAATTACTTGACGGAGACGGTGGTCTCCAAAGTCATATATGCGATGCTTCCCCAGGTGCTGCCGTATTTCAATGTGACGGCCACTGAAACTGTACGCGTCGGAGATACAGGCTATATCAAGATTACTGCGGAGAACGGTTACGCCACTTCCCGCAACAGCAGCATCACCGCGCGCATATACAGGGAGAACGGGACTGAACCAGTGAAAACCGTCGGCTTTGACACCAGCCGTCCCGGTCCTACATACTGGGCGTCCTCCGCATTCTCCTTCTCCGGTGCATCCGACCGGGGGATTTACGATGTCGAGGTGGACGTTACCGATACGCTGTCCGGCGTGACCTTCACCAAGCGTATCAATAAGCTCATCACCGTCACTCCAAAGTTGTGCCCGAAACCCTCCGATACCACGCAGGGCTATGAGGTAGCTGCAACGTATTATTCCTGGACGTCCTATGATAACGGCAAGTTGATACCGTTCGAACTGCGCTTATGGCGCAACGTGGACGGCAGCGGACTTAACTATGCCGAAGCGGTCATTCCACGCGGCGACCTGGAGTATGCAAAGTATGACAGTATCCCCATCTATGTACTTCCTGCGGGAACTACTCTTGTACTGAAACTTGATGAAAGGGAGGACGAACCTTATCCTTTCCGACTATTTGTCACAGGCAATAAATTATTCACTCAAACAAGCGATAACGGTACAGCCGACTTTACGTATGCCGCTCCGCTGGTTATCACGCATGACAATGAAGGGGTATGGGACTGGGGCTGGAAATCATACGGGGCATTGCAGATAGGCAATAATTGCCGGAACATCGTTTTTGACGGATACGGCTATCACAATACCGGTATTCATTTCCAACCGTTCAGCCCGGAAGTGTTCGCCAATTCATGCATCTTTTTGGTAAACGGGACAAGTGACTGGGAGATGTTCGGTTGCGACATCGACGGTGCAGGCTTCGCCGGGATATCGGCTAAAACCGACCCGGATAAAAATTATCCCTGGTACTGGAGGGAAAGCGGATGGGAGTTCAAGAACCTGCACATCCACCACTGCACATTGCAGAATACAATGGGCGAGGGCGTGTATTTGGGCTACTATACAAGTGAACCCATAACGGCAACTAACTCACAAGGGCAACAGGTCACTTATCATGCACATACTTTACGGGGGATACGGTTGTACCGATGTAAGTTCTATCATACTTACTTTGACGGCATCCAGATTAATAATTCGAGAGACGTGGAGGTATGTTACAACGAACTCTCCGAGATAGGTTACTCCCGCAAGGGTGACCAGGGCAGTGCGTTCTCATGTACTTTTGACGGCAGGGTCTATAATAACTATGTACACGACATATACGGCATGGTGGGCATTCTCTTTCCTTTCTCTTCCAGGATGGAGGTGTTCAACAATGTGTTTGTCGCTGCCAAACGCGCTGTATGCCTGATGGCCACGGCATGGATGACGGGTTCCCATGAGTTTGTAGACCCGGACAGTGACGGAATTGATGATAACATAGAATGTGCAATCTATAACAATGTAATCAAGGGTCTGTCCCACATGCAGTTCAATACCGACATAAAGTTCTCCGGGCTGACCATGAATGACAATCTCATCATCACGGAGAGGGGCATAACCGAGCTGCCGTACAGTTTTACCGGTTCCGGCAATTATTATCTTGAGGGAGAGGAAGACTATGACGCCATAGACCTGGCATTGAAGATAGCGGACAGTGCCAATTCCAACTATCAGCCGAACTTCAATTCCCCGTTGATATTTGCCGGGCAGAACGGCCTTTCCCCGTTCGATTTCCGGGGCTATAAGAATTGGTTCGACAATATCTACCATGCCGGGCCGTTTATGGGCATATACAAGAGTGATACCCTGCCTTTGATTCTGCGGTCTGTAATGGTTAATGGAGGTGCGGAATCGACTGACAACAGCGAGTTGAGCATCACCTACGAGTGCGAAGGCACGCCTACGATGTACCGTGTCGGTGAAGGTGCGGCACCCACTGGAGCCTGGCTTCCGGTTCCTTCCGGTGCAATCAGCTATGCGCTGCAGGATACCGGTGCGGGTGAGAAGGTCATTTATCTGCAGTTGTCCGACGGGAAGAGCCAGACGGGTGTACTTTCTGCCAGTATAAGATACTCGGTTCCTTCCGGTGATTATATCCGGTTTGCGGATGATGCCGTGGAAAGTATCTGCGTAGCCAACTGGGATACGGACGGTGATGGAAAAATCAGCTATGCGGAAGCTGCCGCTGTAGAAAGTATAGGAACAGTGTTTGCACGAAAAACGGTCACTACTTTTGATGAGTTCAAATATTTTACAGGCGTAACTTCATTGAGTAATTATGCTTTTGAAGCGAGTTCATTGCAAAGCGTCGAATTCCCTCCCGGCATTACGGAAATTCCTACCGGCTGCTTCAAGAATTGTGCGCAACTGTCTTCTGTCGTACTGAATGAGGGGATTACAAATATCAAGAATGACGGTTTCTACGGATGTGCATCATTGCGACACCTGCCCCTCCCTGATACTCTTGCGGTGATTGGGAATGGTGCATTCATAAACGCGGGGCTTATCGATATTGACACTCCGGCAAGGACTGTCTCATTCGGCACCTCGGCATTTTCCGGTGCGACGGCACTTCAGAAGGTTGTTGTCAGGGGGGATGCGGTGTTTTCTATGAAGGTGTTTCAAGGGTGTACGGGTTTGCAGGCGGTACTGTTGTATTCGGACACTTATATACCTTGGCAGGGCTGGTTGCTTGACGGAGTTCCGGGAATCGTGTATGTGCAGGATAATCTGGTTTCGACTTATCAAGCGGCTGGAGGATGGTCTGGATGGACGATAAAACCAATCTCCGAATATACAGAATGATAATACAAATAAACTTTATTTATGGCAAAAGCAGAAATCTTATTCAAGGTCATCCGCAAATGGGAAGGCGGATGGAGTGACCACAAAAATGACAAAGGCGGCAAAACCAATATGGGGATAACCTTGTCTACGTGGAAAGCATGTGGTTATGACAAGGATGGTGACGGAGACATTGATGCGGACGATTTACGCATGATTACTCCGGATGACGTCTTTCATGTTTTCAAGAAGTATTATTGGGACCGTTACCAAGCGGACTTCATACACAACCAATCCATTGCGAACATCTGTGTGGATTGGGTGTGGGCCTCCGGACGTCCTGGTATCACAAGGGTACAACAACTCCTGCAAATCAATGTAGACGGTATCGTAGGACCTCAGACGGTTGCAAGTATCAATCTGGCCAACCAACGGCAGCTGTTCGAAGCTATCAAGGCAGACAGAATCCGGTTTATTGAAGAAATCTGCAAAAGGGACCCGTCGCAGCTTGTATTCCGGAAAGGATGGCTGAACCGGATCAATGATTTCAAGTTCTCTGTCCGCTGAATTCTTGTCCTTTTTTCCACTCTTTTCAGCCTTTAGTTTTGTGTCCGGAACTAAAGGCTTTTTTATGGCAATAACTGAAGAAAAGAGTTTAATGACCTCCGAGAAATTCAATCGAGGAGTTGAGAACTGGACGTGGAAAGTCAAGAATACCTCCGTAAATATTCTACAACGGACACACGCAACCGGCAGATTGCGTAGGGAACTGCAATCCCGTTGGCTGAAAGACCGTGAAGGTGGACCGGCTTATGTCGGTCTGGGTTTCCGCTTTGCCCGGTATGGTGCGTACCGGGAATATGGCGCCGGACGTGGATATATCGTCAAGAACGGAATTATAATGAAGGGACATTCGGCATGGAGCGATAAGAAAAGACGTCAGGAACTGCGTTCTCTACGTGTTTCTGAATATCGCATCCGGCGCATGCGTACCGTTGATGAACACTATGCCGTTATCCGGCGAAGTCCCCTACCCTGGTTAGACCCTCCCATTGTGGATAACATCGAATCACTGGCTGATTTATCCGGAGAGTATTACGGTGACCAGGCACTCAAGAATGTGCTTCAGAAGTTTGATAAAATAACAATCGAAAAACGTTATGGCAAAAAGTGACAAGACTGTCAAAAGAGGTGTCTACTTGTACATCGATGGCAAGGAAATTAAGAATGACATCAATTCCATTGATTTGGAGATGAAACGCCTACAGCGTGACATTAAGGAAATGACACGCGGATCCGAAGAGTATAACCGCACCATGGCGAAGATACAGCATCTTCAGGGGATTTTAAAACAGCATCGCCAGGAGATAAAAGGCATCACCACTGAAACCAAGAAGGCTACAATCAGTATTGGCAGCATGGTGGACTGGTTCAATCGTTTCGGTGGGGTTATCCTGTCTGTGATTGGCTTTTTGACAGGATTCACGCTTGCCTTACGCGCCATCAGAGATGAACGTAACAAGTTGGAGGAGTCACAAGCAGGATTGAAAGCCTTGACCGGACTTGATGATGATAGCATTGCCTGGTTGACCGGGCAGGCCAAAACGCTTTCCACCACCATGACAAAAGAGGGCTTGCGTGTCCGCCAGTCGGCAGCCGAAATCCTGGATGCGTTCATGCTGGTCGGTTCGGCCAAACCGGAACTGCTGGGAGACAAGGAGGCGCTCAAGGCTGTTACGGAGGAAGCCATGCGATTGCAGGCGGCAGCCAAAGACATCACCCTGAACGAAGCGGTTGATTCACTTACTTTATCACTCAACCAATATGGGGCAGCGGCAGACCAGGCTGGACGGTTTACCAATGTATTGGCTGCCGGCTCCCAGGCAGGTTCCGCCAATATCGCAAGCCAGGCAAAGGCTATCCGGAATGCAGGTACCGCAGCGGCTTCGGCCAATGTTCCCATTGAACAGACGGTCGCATTGATTGAAACGCTTGCCTATCGGGGTATAAAGGATGAAGTGGCCGGAACGGGATTGAAGAAATTCTTTCTGGTTCTTCAGACCGGGGCAGACGAAACCAACCCCAAAATCGTCGGGTTGGATAAGGCACTGGAGAATCTGAAGAACAAGAATATGGACGCAGGCGCCATCAAAAAAATGTTCGGGGAGGAAGGCTACAATACCGCATCCGTAATCCTTCAGAACACGAAGATGGTGAAAGACTTCACCGCTGCCGTCACCGGTACCAATGTGGCGTATGAGCAGGCGGCCATAAACAGTGATACTGCACAGGCCAAACTGGAGCAGGCACGTAATAAGATGAAGCTGGCAGCCATTGACCTTGGCGAGAAGTTGAATCCGGCTCTGACGGTGAGTACGAATATGCTGACCAATGTGCTCAAGTATTTGCCGGGATTGATTGACTGGTGCAACAAATGGGGCACAACAGTAATAACACTAACGGTTCCTCTGGTAGCTTATTATACCACATTAAAGCTCATATCTCTTTATCATACTACTTACAACTTAGTCTTACGAGCAGGAATCGCCATCCAAACGGCTTACCGGGTAGCCACCACTGCTTTGAACGACGCATTGGCAGGAGATTACAAGGCAATAGGCAGGTTGATATTACAGATGCGCTCTCATAATATCGTAACCCGGACAGTGGCAGCAAGTACACTACTTTTCCGAGCAGCGCTGGAGACTTTAACCTTCCGCTTCTCTGCCGCAACTAAAGCGGCACGGGCAGCATGGGCGGTATTAGGATTAAATCCTTTTGTTGCTATTGCCACAACCGTTGCTGCCGCAGCAACAGGACTGTATATCTACGCTCAGCGTACTTCTGCTGCAGCACGTAGGCAAAAGGAACTGGTGGTTATGAATAGAGAGGCTGAAAAAAGCATTAGCGAAGAAAAAAATAAGCTGGATGCTTTACGGAAAGTGCTTGAGGATTCTAAAGAACCATATGAAAAACGGAAGGCTGCATTAGAAGATATTCAGTCCATTGTTCCGGAATATCATGCTTCATTGACGGAAGAGGGGGTGCTTATCAACAACAACACGCAAGCGCTGGACGGTTATGTAGAAAAGCTGTTGCTCACAGCCAAACAGCAAGCGGCCAATGCCAAATTACAAGAAGCCCTGGCACAAAGGTCAGAATGGATTCAGGAGAACGGTTCCGATGCCATGAAATTTAAAAATCTCGAATGGGAGATAAATGACCCCATCAATATGGACAAGTCCGTTGAGGAACTTGCAGCAGTCAACGGGATATCACCCACTGCATACCGCGTATGGGCTACCCAGAAAAAACGTCTTGACGATAACGTTCGGTATTACGAACAGATGATGCAGGATTATACCTCCCAGTTGCTTGCCATCAACGATAAATACAAGACTATTACTCCAGATTCTCCAACAATTACCGGAAACGGTGGCAGTGGTGGAGGTTCTGAATCTGAAGAAGAGCGGAAAAAACGTGTCAGCAAGGAATTGGAGGATATAGAGACTAACCACATGCAACAGCTCACCCATCTCCAGAAGCTTTATCTTGAGGGAGAAATCCAGACTAACGAGGAATATACTGCCCTTCAGATAGATTTGGAGAAAAAGACTTTGGATGAGAAATTGGCGATAATGGGGCTGGAGCCGCATGAACGTGAGAAGTTGCAGGTAAAGATGCTGGAGGCACAAATCAAGTTCAATGAAGAATGTAAAAAACAGGATGAAAAGACAGAAAAGGAGCGTCAGAAAGCATCAGACAAGATTGCCAAAGAACGCCTTTCAGTTCGTCAGAAACAACTCCGTATCGAATTGGAAGAAGCAGCTTCCTATCATTATAGGAACCTGACTTCCGAGGAGGATTTCTCCCAGGAGGTGAACGAGATTCGGAAACGGTATTGGAATGATTTGCTTCACAACTACCGACTGACTGAGGAACAACGTACGGAGATACAGAAGGAGCAGGCCGAAGCCCAGACCGATGCCGAGAAAGAGAAATACGACAAAACCATGAAAATGCATAGGCAATATGCCTCTCTGGTGACGGATATCGCTTCCGACTTCGGAGAAACGATTGGTGAAATGATTGCCACTGGCGAACTTTCGCTGAAGAATTTCTTACGTGAAACCATTATGATGGCACTGGATGCTTTGGAACGTGTTATTGAAATCTCCATACTGGAAATCACCGCAAAAAATTTGGCGGCAACAGCTCCATTTTCCTTTATCGGTGCCGCTAAAGCAGCTGCCCAAGTAGCTGCCATCAAAACGGCTTTTGCTGTAGTAAAAGGGATGGTCGGCAATTTCTACACTGGTGGTTATACCAGTCCCGGTAACTGGGACCAGCCGCAAGGTATCGTACATTCCAACGAGTTCGTCGCCAACCGTTTCGCTGTCGCCAATCCGAATCTGCGACCGATATTCGACGCCATTGACGTGGCACAGCGTAGCGGTAATGTCGGTAATCTGACAGCTGAAGACATAGCGGCTGTGGCAGGTTCCGGAAAGAGTACACGTACCGTACCAGCCAAAGCACCCGCTGCCAGCGCCACAACGACGACCAATGACCCAGCTATGGTGGCGATGCTGATAGAATGTACCCGCGTATTGCGGAAGCTTAAAAACAGGCTGGATGATCCGCTGGTGGCGGAAACTTATGTTACCGGCAAACGGGGTATCAACCAGGCTCAGAAAGAGTATCAGAAGTTGAACAACAATAAATCACGCAACAAGCAATGACAGAATTATACATTGACGGGCAGTTGGCCGCTCTTCCTGAAGGGTTCAACATCACGTTCACCTCCGAGAATCCGTATTTCACCCGTAGTTCCAATTATTCCTTGGACATAGAACTCCCCATGCCTGCCAATCATGCCATATTCAAGCACGTGAACAGACTGGATGTGACGAAAAAAAAGACTATCCTTCCGGCCACACTCATCGTTGACGCCAGATGCCTGCTTTACGGCAGTGCGGT
>OKSB01002728.1_pt1 | contig 15190 bp, 12 predicted proteins | sample 1601171 | NCBI WGS metagenome assembly OKSB01 (sample SAMEA3541496, study PRJEB24748) | human gut metagenome | biome: human gut; feature: human-associated habitat; material: faeces | place: China | collected 2012 | reverse complement strand
CCTATGCCACAAGAGCGAATGAAAGCGGTATGCAGCCCAAGGTGCTGCAAAAGCTGCTCGGTCATGCGAGCATTAAGACGACCATGGATCGGTATGTACATGTGACAGACGATTCCTTGTCAAACGGCGTGCGGCAATTTGAAACATACCAGACCGCATAAATGGTGTCAAAATGGTGTAGAGGAATCAATATGAGTTTGAGCAAAGGGGCCAGTGCAACACTCCCATGTTTTGCGCTTGTTTGATTGTTGTGAGGACGGTACCTGTCACAATTCAGGTGCCGTCCTTCTGTTGTTTTCGGGTTTTTACAACCGCATCGGCTGCCGCATAGCTATATGTGGCGATAAAACGACACAGAAACGGGTGAGAATATTTGAGCGATAAGCTTTACGCACCTCAAATCAGCTACTACATCGACTGGCTTGCCGGGGTTGGATACCATAACTGGGGCAACACATTTACTTACGACGAACAGACATATGCTATTCTTGATGAACTCTTTACCTTACTCAAGCCGCTTAGGCCAACTACGCCGAATAGGGTCCGCGAATTGTGGCTGACTGCGGATCGAGGGCCTATCGAGGCTTTCGGCGACTTTGAGGAACTATATAAAGAGGGCGAGGTTGACAGCTACGAGGATTTTGAAGAACAGTGGAAAAGCCAGTTTCCAGACGAGAAGAACTGGTATCGCTTTATTGCCGTGGACGATGACATCACCGGATACCGTGCGGTTATTTTGAGTAATCGTCATGTGATTGAAGTGGATCCTCGTAAAGAGCGGGACTTTAAGCACGACATCTCAGCCTTTGCCGAATGGCTGCTTGCGTCAGCAAAAGAATGTATTGCTGAAATTAGAAAAGGCGACTACAATAAACGAATTGAGTTGGAACTGCCACCCCAGCACCGCACCGGCGTTATCAGCCGTAGAGAGCTATGGGATATTTTCCCTAAATGGCGCGAGGACTTTTTCAAAGATATTACCCCAGAGGAACGGCAGGAATTTATAAACAGAGCAAAAGAGCCGGGTGCGGATTTGAGTGTAATAGAAGACCGGCTTCCTACTATGACAGCCAACGACTTCTACAAATATTGTGCACTGGGCTATCAAGCAAATCATTATACAGGTTCAGAGCTTACGCCAAAAGAGCAGTACGATGCACATGCTGATGGCCGTGACGATGGACTAGGGGAGATCGATCCTGACTCCCCAGAAGCGTTCTTAACTTGGCTTCATGACAAGAGACGCCTTGGCGGGCATCCGTGGGAGATCTGCCGTGGCGGGAATTCCACCCATATTGATTTGGCGGTATTATGGGACGAAAAAGGGTATTATATGAGAGTCGCAGGCTCAGCGTGGAATAGGACGGTAGAGACCATAAAAATTTACCTTGCTCTAAAGCGGGCAGGGCTTCCGGTATGCTTATATCAGGCCGACATTTTGGCAAATAGGTTGACGGAGGAGGAAAAAATCGGGATTGTGCCGGAAGGTATTATTCCGGTGTACTGTGAATCTCTTTTTCCAGCCGGAAATGTGATCGACTTTATAAATCTACCTTGTGAAAAGAGGAAACAGATAGCAAAGTACTGCTCCTGGCAGCCGTTAACGCTGGCGACGCTGGAGGAATAATACAGTAAACCACCACATGACAAAAGACCGAACAAGATATAAAATAAAAAGTCCGTAGTTTCTATGAATGGAAACTGCGGACTTATTTTATTGAAGGAGAGAAGGCTATGGCATCTATTGTGAAGCGTGGAAGCAGCTATTGTGTGGTGTATTATACTGTCACTCATGGCGAGCGAAAGCAAAAATGGGAGACATATTATACGCTTGAAGATGCGGAACAACGCAGGGAATTATTAAAGCTGTGCGAACGCCAACGAAAGCAGAGGGACAGTAAAAACGTGGAGACGGTAGCTCAATTTATGGAGGAATACATACGGCTCTATGGACTGCAGCGGTGGTCCTTGTCCGTGTATCAATCTAACTGTGGATTGATACGGCACTATATCATTCCGTTTTTGGGCTCTATGCGGCTGTCGGAACTCTCACCGAGAGTCGTTGCCGAACTTTACAGAAAACTCGTACTTTTGCCCAAAGCGGAGTCCCCTTATCACAAGGGCGGGGGGCGAAAAATTTCGGTAAATACGTTGAAAAGTATACATAAGGTCCTGCATAGTGCATTTGAGCAGGCGGTTCTCTGGGAGTACATGCCGCAGAATCCGTTTCATAGAGCAGCGCTCCCCAAAATCCCACCGGCACGTCGCCCGTTTTTAACGCCAGAACAGGTGGAGGCGTTTTTGAACAATTGCAGAGATGAGACACTTGCGTTGGCTGTCCATCTGGCATTTTCTGCTTCCTTGAGAAAGGGGGAACTATTAGCCCTCACATGGAAGGATATAGACTTTGAGAATCGTTCTTTGCATGTAAATAAAACACTTGCTAGAGTTAGTCGCGAGGCGATGGAACAGCTAAATTTCCGGGATGTGCTATTTCAGTTTCCTCCAGTTTCACACGAACTACAGACGATGTTGGTGCTCAAACGGCCTAAAACAGATTCCAGTGTCCGTCGTATTTATCTGCCGGAAAGTGTTTTAACGCTGCTGCAAGCTTACCAGAAAATGAGTATGGACGTAGCAGTCAAGGGAAACTTAGAGTTTCCTGATTTGATCTTCAGCTATCCGGATGGCCGGCCCCTGCAAGAGTGCACCATCAGCAAAATGTTTCGAGAGGAATTAGACCGGCAGTGCCTTCCCAAAGTGTGTTTTCACAGTCTGCGTCACAGTAGTATTACATATAAACTGATTCTCTCGGGCGGAAATATTAAAGCGGTCCAGGGTGATTCGGGACATGCGCAAGCGGATATGATTACCGAACTCTATGGGCATATTTTAGATACAAGTCGTCGTGAAAATGCAAGTCGATTTGAGCAGGACTTTTACCAAAAATAGCAAAAAACCCGTAGACATGTTTATGTCACCGGGCACCTTGCCTCCGGGGATTTGAACCTCCGACCTACCGCTTAGGAGGTGGTAGGTTAATACAAGTAGGAATAAAGACGTTTTTGTATTATACTTACTTTAATATTGCAGAAAGGATATGTCATTATGATCAAGGATGTATTAAATGCAACAAATTTAGCAGAATTGGCTATTACGTTAAACTCATTTATTACGGCAGGAGATTTATCGGCAAAAAATATCTCCAGATTATATGCTGCCGTTGAGGAAACCTACGTCCAAGCCATGTTTGGCAGTGCGATAGAAGGCCACCCGTCATGGTGCGTCTGTGGCGGTCGGCGAGGCGCCAACATATATCTGTATCGCAATTGGCAAAGAGGGGACGGGACTCCGGCACGTAGAGAGCATTTAAAAGCCCTTGCACAAAAAACGCAAAGCGATTTTATTCCCTCGCATGGAGAAAGAATTTCTTTTTCAGCGGCAGAATCGATCCTGCGTTATTTAGATGAACGATTTGACTTTTCTAAAAATGTATTGGGAAAACAGCAACTGGTGGTGCTGTTAACAGATTGTGAGCATAAACAGTTTAGCTCACTCTGCAGGCCGTTTATTTACGAAAACGGAGCAAAAGACTGCGATATTTATATGTGCTATCCCAAGGAGAAAGATAATGTTAGCGTAGAAAGCATGTTGTTTCATGAGCTTGGACACGTGCTAAATGTGAGGTTGACCGGAAATATTAACGTTGCGCCGGAAAGCTATATGGAGCTGATGGAAACTGAACTGCCTGGATTTCGGGACGAGTATGGCGAAAAGGCAAATGAACTCTTTGCTCACGCCTTTGCGATGGGGGCTATGTATCACTCTCCATTTGAAAAGTATGACCCATTCCCGGAGATTCCGTCCGGAGAAAAAGAGTTGCTGTCCATTTATGTGATGTGGTTGATTTGGACCTGTAAGAATACTCATCAAGGGTTGTCAACGTAATATAACAGTAGCGATAATGTACATATCTGCGTCGTGCATTGTAAATCCAGTAAAATTCCACTATAATGAAAACTGAAATAGGAAAAATGCCTGGGAAGTGAGAAATAAGATGGTTCGTCATATGATGGACAGCGGAGGCGAATACCCCAAGGCGGAAGAATTATATACAATTACAGCTGAGGAGCTTGCCGCCAATTTTGAAACAATAACCGCTCAACTGCATGAGCGAGGCGGCGCCATCCGCATTCAATGCGAGGGGCGCGGGGATATGGTCTTGTTTGACATAGAAGATTATTTCAGATGGTCAGGTGCAACAGCGGAAGAAATCAAAGCAGTACGCGAGGCCTGCCGGAACTATAAGGAATCATAGGAAATGAATCAGAATCAAGTGGTCGTTTTTGATTTGGAGTGGAATGGTGGATGGGGTGGAGTAAAGCTCAACGAGATCCTCCAAATCGGTGCTGTGAAACTGGATGGGTTCGGCGGTTCGGTGTTGGATACATTTCTGGCCTTTGTAAAACCAACCGTTCATAAAACTTTGAATCAGGCCGCAAAGGCCCTGGCAATTTCGGCGGAAGAGTTGGACGGCGGCGAGCCCTTTGCCGTTGCGCTTGAGCGATTCCTGAACTGGTGTGGGGAGAACTGCGTGTTTGCCTCCTGGGGACCTCATGATCTGAAGGAATTGCGGGACAACGCGGCGTTTTGGAAACTTGACGTGCAGCTGCCGAAAGCGGTTTGCGATTTGCAGGCTGCCGCCGGCAACATGGCCGGGGCGAAGGGCAGCATAGCGCTTAGCGCAATGGCAGAGTATTTTGGACTGCCGGACAGCTTGGATTTTCATGACGCGCTAAACGATGCCTTTTATGCCGCTATGATAGGCAGAACGGTTGTGGCGATGGGTGGAGACAGCGTGATTCGCAAATGCTGTCGTTCCAGTGTATTTGACAAGTATACCCGCAGTACCTTTATGCCGCAGGAGTTATACCCATATGTCGTACATACCGGGTATAGGCGTGGCGGATTTGCGGAAGAACAGGCCGTCTTGAATAACCGCAATATTCGCCGCCAGGCTTGTCCGGAGTGTGGGCGGCCACTGTACGTCACCCGGTGGTATCCCCTGGAGGAGCGCAGCTATTTAACGCGCAGCACCTGTCCCGACCATGGCCGTCAATATTTCTGGGCGACACTGTCGCGCAGCGAAACAGGGACTTGGCGTGGGAAGGTACATACGTTAGAATCCGGACCCGACATACAGAGCTTATTCAGCGGTTGCGACAAGGCGAGTGCGATTCCCTGTAAACGCTCCAAACATCGAAAGCGCAGGTTAAAGCATAAACAAACTCTGTGTGAAGATCCGATGTTGACGGCTTGACAAAAGCGCATACGCCCCTGCGTGATGCATTGGTTGCGACCGGGTAGAGACCTGATATAATATCTACATTATGATACATCAGTGAGGGCCATATGAAGAATCAGAATCCGCCTTTTGAAATTACGAATAAGATCATCGAATATGTAGCGGAGATTGCAGAGTTGGTGGGACGGCTTACCTCCACCGAACGGCTCTCCGCCAGCCCGGCCTTGCGACGGAGCAATCGTATCCGGACAATCCATGGCTCTCTTGCCATAGAGCAGAATACCCTCACGCTGGAACAGGTCACAGCAGTCCTAAACGGAAAGCGGGTCATTGCGCCGCCAAAGGATATTGCCGAGGTTCAAAATGCCTACCAGATATATGAACGGCTGGATGAGCTTAATCCCTATTCCATTGATGATCTTCTCACTGCCCATGCAGTTATGCTTCGAGGTTTGGTAGACGAGGCCGGCATATTCCGCTCCCAATCCGTCGGCGTTGTAAATCAGGCGGGCCATATCCTTCACTTTGGAACACTGCCACAGTATATCTCTGACGCAATGAGCAATCTGATGGACTGGCTGCAGAACAGCAATATCCATATCCTGATCCGCAGTTGTGTTTTTCATTATGAATTTGAATTGATCCACCCATTTGCTGATGGAAACGGACGTATGGGCCGTCTCTGGCATACCCTGCTGCTGTCAAAGTGGAATCCGATGTTTGCGTGGCTGCCGGTGGAGTCTATCATCCATGACCGTCAACAGGACTACTATGCGGCCATCAATGCCTCCAACGAGGCCTGCTCCTCCACGGTTTTTATTGAATTTATGCTCTCCTCCATTAAAGCATCGCTCACTGAGGCGCTTTTGGCGAGCGATGAAATGAGCGATGGTTTGGTTGATAAAACGACTGTGCGCTGGAATGCAGTCAAACGATTCCTGGATGAACATGAATTCATCACGAATGCGGATGTCCGAACTATATGCGGTGTATCTAGTGCAACGGCCAATCGGATTCTTGCCGGTTTTGTCGCGGCAAAGAAATTGGAGAAATGTCTCATAAGCGGACATTGGGCGTATCAGCTCATGCAACAAGGTGAATGAGGTTTTTCTCCTCTTGGTGCGAGGGCATTTTAGTGGCGAGATCTGGTTAGTTATAGCTAAAAAAGCCAAGCGCAGGACAGGACAATATCGAAAGGATCTGGCTATGATCTACTGCATTTCCGATATTCATGGGGACCTGGACAAATTCCATGCTATGTTGGAACGAATCCACTTTTCTAAGGAAGATGTACTATATATTATCGGTGACGTGATTGATAGGCTTCCCGACGGTATCAATCTTTTAAAAGAAATTATGATTGCGCCCAATATGGTTATGCTGCTTGGAAACCATGAGGAAATGTGCCTGAATACCCTGGGCCCCAAAAATACTTATGGAAGCAGAGAACTATGGTGCCAAAATGGCGGCGATTGTACCTATCAAGAGTTGGTACATATCTGCTCTCTGCAAGAGAGACAGAAAATAATTGAATTTTTAGGAGCGCTGCCCGACCATCTTGAGATCCAAGTCGGTAGGCAATCTTTTTACCTGGTGCACGGCATTCCGTCTGAACGACGCGATGAACGTATTTGGGGCCGGCCGGTGCCATCGGCGCCTCCTCCATTTCCTAATCGTACTGCTATTGTGGGGCATACCCCCACTTGTTTTTTGGCCGGGAAACAAAGTGGACCCTACTCCATTTGGCATGGGAACGGAATTATTGATATTGACTGTGGTTGTGGAAGTGAAGACAAAAACAGCAGACTGGCCTGCTTGCGGTTAGATGATTTAAAAGAGTTCTATGTGTGAATTATGGCTGCTAGAATAAAAATTCAATTGATTGAAAGAGGGAGCCGCTCAAGAGCCGCTCCCTCTTTTTAATGCACAAATATTGGTGGGGAACCTCGTAGTAAAACCACGCCCTGTTTTCAAAGCGGTAGAATATATCTTTGCTCTGGCGCATGGCTGCGGCATCTACTAAGAGGACCACCGGCTAACCATTGCGGATACCACCGCCGGTCAGTAGGACTTTTATCTTAATTCAGCAGCCAATGTATTGCCTCCAACTAGACGGTCGACGCAAACCCGGTCACACTCCCCTTCGGTCATCTTTGAGAGCGATATGGCAGTAGCTTTTGATTCAAGTGCAGAACTACTCCAAATAGATAATGGTCCCTCTAATTTTTTTGAAGCCCCCAATCCACTGTCTCGCCCGACACGACATAACCAACGGGCAGGACCCAGTATCCCAATAAGGGTGAACGCTACCGCTAGACCATCAGCATACAGTTTTATCTTCGAAAGCTGCCCTACTTGGTATCTGTCACGGTGAAAATTACTATGTCCACAAACTGACGGCGCTCATAATATCCCTCCCAGTACCGGGCACAATTGCTGCGGCTTTCTTATCACACATTACCAAATCTATCATTTGGATATAATAACAAATATAAATACAAAAAAGGGCCAATTATTTAAACTCAATTGGTCATCGAATCGGCTCTATTTTTAGAAAGCAGCTTACTTCAACCGCTCGCACAGGGACAACAGTTTCTCAATTTTATCTACAATGCGCTTTTGTTCGGCAAGAGGCGGGAGGGGGAATAAACATGTTTGCAGATAGTCTTTATGAACTCTCTGTTGTCCTGCTGTACCAGTAAACGATTTGACCCCGTTTTCGATAAAATAGGCAGATTTAAAAAAATATAAGAGAAAATTTTGCGATAGTAAGTTGTCAATGACACGGACAATGGAAAGTTCAGTTGTACCGGCACCATAACCGTTCCTTAGATTTCGAAAAACAACTGATTTTCTGTTTTGAAAACATGGCGTAATTTTTGCAATACCAATGTCTCCATCTGCGAAATGCGTAAATCCTTTTTTAATTTTCCCCCACGGACGGAGCTCAAAAGTGTGATGATTTTGAAAACCGCCATCAATTAGAGGCATAGGAACAAAGGATGTTTCCAAGGCGTCATCCAAATTATTTTTGGGATTAAGAATTGTGATATCCTGTATACGCACCCACATCCAACTCTCTGGGATGTCAAACGGCTTTTCCTCTTCGGAGATTTGTGGTAGTCGCTTCTCTTTTTTGATCTTTCCCTCTTTAATAAGTCGTTGCTTTCCCTGCTGAATTTGGGTATATAACTCCTCTGCTGTACCTTCGTCGGGACGTTGTTCCACCAGCTTTCCTTGGATAGCATATTGTAGGAGGGATTTTTTCATATCCTCAGGAAAACAGTTGTTAAAGGCCTCCAAGCGCTTCCACGTCTGCTCATATCGATTGAGAAGTGGCAGTAGCTCCTCAATTTTAGCCACAATGCGCTTTTGCTCGGCGAAAGGCGGGAGCGGAATAATCAATGTTCGTATCGTATCTGGCTTGAGTTCTTTTTGATTGGTGGAACCGCCTCCTTTACTTTCTAAAAAGGGCTGAAAACACCTTAGCACATAAAACATAAACATGATGTCCAGATGAGGAGTTACTCGGACCACTGCAACATGAGAGTCGGGTACCACTTGCAAATCGTCTATTCCATCAGAGCTTTTTATTATTCCAACGCGTCCCATCGTACCTGTCCCTGTAGAATTGACTACAATATCATTTGCCATTATAAACTCAGATTGAGGATATTTGCTCAATGTGGACTCGTCGAGGTATTGTGCTAACTCCAAATTAATTTTACCAAACTTTGTATTGCATTTTTGTGCAAATACTAATACGCTACTTTTGTTTGCGTATTTAGGTGATTTACCTCTTTTAATATTTTTTATGACCAAATCGTCCAAACGTACCCACATCCAGCTTTCCGGAATCTCAAATGGTTTTTCACTCTCAATAATTTTCGGCAGGAGTGTCTCCTTTTTTATTTTTCCTTCTTTAATAAGCTGCTGCCGTTCTCGTTGAATTTGGACATACAACGCCTCAGCCGTACCCTCTTCGGGGCGCTGTTCTATCAGTTTGCCCTGGATAGCAAACTGCAAAATGCTGTTTTCTAATTCCTGAGGTGTCATTGGGTAACCCCTCTCAAAATCGTAGTGATTTCAGCTAGTACTCGGTCAATCTCGGCATTTAAGGACGCCCGTTGCTCCTCATAACGATGGATTAAGTCCATGGGAGCTAAAATTTCCTCCTCCTCATGAGGGAAACCACACTGGTCCAAATTGTAGCCCAGTTCCTTGGTAAGTTGTTGTACCGTAAACTTTTTGGCCTTGTCGAACCCTTCCTCAGTCATCTCCCGCCGATTATCCCACCACTCTATCACTGGGGTAAAATGCTCCAGCTTCATGGGTTTGGTTTTGGAAAAGTGCCTGTATATCTCTGGCATATCCAGCCGGTAAAACCAAGTCTCCTTTGTTGGTCCGGTGCGATCGAAGAATAAAATGTTCGTAGTGATAGAGGTATAAGGTGCGAACACGCTACTTGGCATCCGGATGATGGTGTGCAGGTTAAACTCTTTTAGCAGTTTCTTTTTTATATTCAATTTAGTGTTATCAGTTCCAAATAGGAAGCCGTCTGGCAGCACCACTGCTGCCCTACCATCCTTCTTCAATCGATACATAATGACTGACATAAATAGGTCAGCCGTCTCGCTACTGGCCAAATCGGAGGGGAAATGGTTCTTTACATCGGCCTTTTCATTGCCACCATAGGGTGGGTTCATCAGCACCACATTAAACTGATCGTCCTCAGTATAGTCCAGTACATCTCGTAATAGGGCATTATCATGGTAGACACGGGGAATGTCCAAACCGTGCAGCAAAAGATTGGTGATACACAGCATATATGGAAACTGTTTTTTCTCTATACCGTAAATCGAATTCCCATATTTTTGCGCATCTGCGGTGCTATCTACCTGCTTTTGTAGCTCTTTCAGCCAGCTGATAAGAAAGCCTCCTGTACCGCAGGCAAAGTCGGCCATCCGCTCCCCTATCTTGGGGTGAATCATCTGAGCCATAAAGTCGGTGACAGCCCGTGGTGTGTAGAACTCACCGGCAGAACCGGCACTTTGCAGCTCTTTTAAAATGGTCTCATAGATTTCGCCGAAAGCATGACTCTCTTCATAGTCGCTGAAGTCTAGTTCATCGATGACATTGATTACTTGCCGAAGCAGAAACCCGTCCTTCATATAGTTATTGGCATCAGCAAAAGTGGTTTGGACAATAGCCTTTTTGATGGGGGTATTTGCATCTACTTTGATACCCTCCATTAAGATTTTCCCGTTGTCGTCTCGGACGTTCTTTCCTTTTAAAACCGGAAAGAGCCTATTGTTTACAAAGTCCAGCAGTCTATCACCAGTCATGGCTTTGCCCGACTTGTTATCGGTCGCCCAGTTTTTCCAGCGGCAAGGTTCCGGGATAATAGACTGATAAGTCTCGTCATCAAATTTCCAGTCCTGTTCCTTGGCATCATATACTTTTAAAAACAACAGCCAAGCAATCTGCTCGATGCGTTGAGCATCGCCATTAATGCCGGCATCATTGCGCATAATATCTCGTAGCCGTTTTACAAACCCGGTTAAATTACTCATAAGTTAAATTACCTCTTCCATGTAAATTGCTTTTTCCAATTCCTTGATTGCTTGCAAATACCCGGACTTGCCACCGAAAAACCCGGCAATCTTGGCGGGTTTGCCCATTTTGAGGAAGGGATCTAACTTAAGCACTTCAGTCTTTTCAATCTCATAAATCCCGGTATTCATGTACTTATCTAGTAATGCCTCCAATACTTCCCGAGCGGCGCCGCTATACCGGCTTAAAAAATCCCGTTTTTTAACATTGATAGCCCGCTCCCGCCGAGTAAGGGGTTTCTTATCAAAGGCCACATGGCAAATAAAGTCAAAATCGTCCACGTCGGCCATGCCCTGTTCAGCTTTCATTAAATCCAAATCAATTCCTCGTTCTCTGAGCAATTCTCGAATCTTCTCCTTCTTTTCCTCAGCAGTCCACTGACGAATAAAGTTATCAAGAGATGCATACTCACCCTGGACATTCTCTTTGGTGTAGTCCACGATGCTCTCCTGTCGAAGCAGCCGCCCATTGGCATCGTAAATGGATACCGTCTTGTGGATAATGGTGACCTTGCAGCCGTTAGCATCCACGATGGGTTTTGGCGCCTTTGGAGGTAGGCCCCCGTCGATCAAATCTCCACCACCGCCGGGCGGAGGGGGTGACGCTTGTTCTCCAGTACCAAAGCTGGAATCAATTTCGATAGGTCCATCCCATCCGGGATCGGCAAATAGTCGAGTCACATTTCGGAAGTCGATAACTACAAAATGGGTCTTACCCTCTTTTTCCCGCAACCGAGTGCCACGGCCAATGATCTGCTTAAATTCGGTCATAGAGCCGACCATTTTGTCTAGTACGATCAGTTTGGTCATCTTGCAGTCCACTCCGGTAGAAAGCAGTTTAGAAGTGGTAGCAATCACCGGGTATTTAGCCGATACTGAGATAAAATAATCCAGCTTTTTCTTGCCATACTCATCGCTGCCGGTAATACGTACCACATAGTCCGGATTCTTCTTGACCATATCGGCGTTTTGGTTCACTAGGGCCACCCGCATCCGTTCGGCAGCGTCCTCAGTGGCACAGAACACTATGGTTTTCGACATGCGATCGGTACTCTTCAGATAGCGGGTGACTTCGGATGCCACCTGCTGAATGCGGTCCTCAATAATAATGTTGTAGTCATAGTCGCTGTTGGTGTAGATGCGATCGGGAATCTCATTGCCATAGATGTCCTGCTGGCCTTTTCGAGGCCGCCAGCCGTCCCCTATGTCAGTAGTAATGTTGATAACTTTAAAAGGGGCAAGAAAACCGTCCTCGATACCCTCTTTTAGACTGTATGTATAAATTGGCTCACCAAAGTAATGCAGATTAGAGATATATTTAGTTTCTTTTGGGGTGGCGGTCATACCAATTTGTGTGGCACTGGAGAAGTACTCCAGTATTCTGCGCCAGCGGCTATCCTCTTTAGCTGAGCCTCTGTGACACTCATCCACGATGATGAGGTCAAAGAAATCTGAGTTAAACAGCTCGCTGAAGTGCTCTTGATCGTCATCCCCCACTAACTGCTGATACAGGGAGAAATATACCTCATGGGCGGTGATGGCACTTTTATCTTCTGTGGCTACATTTATTTTGTGAATGGTTTTTTCCAGCGGTGCAAAGTCCTGCTGGATAGATTGGTCTACCAGAATATTGCGGTCAGCAAGGTAGAGGACTTTTCGCTTTATACCACTTTTCAGCAGACGATAAATAATCTGAAATGCGGTATAGGTTTTACCGGTACCGGTGGCCATGACCAATAATAGTCGCTGTTGACCACGAACAACAGCATCTACGGTGCGATTGATGGCAATGCGCTGATAGTAGCGAGGTGAATATGTTGTTTGGCTTGTGTAATAAGGCTGCTCAATAACGGACTCCTGAGCCTGGGTCAAACCAGATTCCAACTTATATCGGGAGACCAGCTCAGCCTCAGTTGGAAATTCATCCAAACCAAATTCCCGTTCACGTCCAGTGAGAAAATCATGCTCGGCAAATCCATCACCATTAGAACTAAAGGCAAAGGGTATATCCAGCATTTTTGCGTATTCCATAGCCTGTTGTAAACCGTAGGAAATACTGTGATGGTTGTCTTTGGCCTCAATGACCGCAATGGGGTTGTTGGCGCTCAAGTATAGCAAATAGTCCGTACGTTTAGGCTTTTCCCGAATGACAAGATTGCCCTTTAAGTTGACCCTGCCATCAGTGATCTGGGTCTCCATAGTAATTTTACCTATGCTCCATTTAGCAGTAATTGCAGGCGTAATATATTGGAGTTTGATGTCCTCCTCTGTCATGCTCTTTTTGGGAAGAATAGTGCTCATCCTATGACCTCCTTTGCTGTAAATTGTGGTCCGGAATAATCTCCATAATATCATCCACTGTACAGTTCAAAGCAGTGCATATTTTGACAAGAACCTCCACACGTACATCCTCGTTTCGACCAAGGTGGGCCATGGCGTTTGTTGTAATTTGGGCTTCTCTGCAAAGTTGCGTTTTATTGAGACCTTTATCGATCAACAGTTTCCAAAGCTTATTGTAACTAATATCCATATTCCACCTCCATCTGCTAAAAATCTGGGAAATACGCTAACTCTAGTATAGCATGAACAGAAAAAACATCAAGGGAATCTTGATTTTCTCAAGATTCCCTTGATATTTTGCGTACATTTTAGTAATTCGATGTATGTGAGCAAGACTTAACCACAAAATTTGCAATTATATAGGTAAATATAAAACTGTCGTGCCAAATATGATGACTTTTTATCCCTATGTAGAAAAACAAAGGATTTCCAATAATAAATTTAAACTTTTTTACGACGACATGTCTGCTTTGTTTTTGTAAGGGAAACCAAGAAACCTACTGCACCTTGACAACTTCACAGCCGGTCCCGAGAGCTATACGGGCTTGGCGGATTGTGTGCGATGACAGGAGCGCGCCCGCCAATGAAACTGCGCAAAGCGCGGCCCGAGAGAAATCGAACATACGCGGCGCAAACAAAGCGGCGCAGGAAACAGCTTGGGAGCCGTGCGCATTGCCCAGAAAAGGCGGGCCATTTGTTCTACACTTAGTCCGCTTTTTAAACTAATCAGAAGGGGACAGTATGGAGTGGATACAGAGCGTGAAAAAGTATCGATTTACTTAAAAGTAACGTTGACGATCAAAGAGGCGGCAGAGTACAGCAATATCGGAATCAACAAAATCGAAAATATGCTGCGAGCGCCCAACTGCCCGTTTGTTCTCTATGTTGGTACAAAGAAACTGGTGAAACGCAAAGAATTCGAGGAGTTTATTAGTAAGAAACTGGTGATTTAATTTGGCTGCTATTGAGAAATAAAAGCCACTGTGTTAGAATATAGCATGTTGCATTGGCTCTTTTCTCGTAGCGGGAAAGGAGTTTTAAATGGGGAAAAACCTCAAGGGCAAAGAATGTGGCAAGGGCATCTGCCAAAGAAAGGACGGTCGTTTTTACGCAAGGTTTGTAAATAAGCGTGGCAAGCGCGTGGAAGAATATTTTGCCACACTTCCAGAGGCGCGCAACTGGCTTGAGGATGTGCGATATGCGGACAAGCACGACAACGTGTTTGTCCCATCGGATATGACTGTGGATACCTGGTTTGATTACTGGCTTCACAACATTGTTGGTGACTTGGCGCCCAATACGCGCCGAAATTACCTGGAGAGGTATGTCCACAATATCCAACCTGTAATTGGCAGCATGCTCTTGACGGACATTAAGCCCATACACTGTAAAATGGTCTTGAATAGGATGGACGAAAAGTACGCGGGCTCCACAATCCGGCAGGCCTATATCACGATGGGGACCATGCTCAGGTCAGCTTTGATGAACGACCTTATTGCTAGGCACCCCATGAATGGTGTCAGATACACCAAGCCTGTTCGCGCTGTGGACGATATCAAATTCTTTACAGTGGATGAACAGAAACGATTTTTGGAGACGGCCCCAAAATCCCACAACTATTTTCAGTATGCGCTGATTTTGGAGACCGGCCTGCGGACTGGGGAATTGGTAGGTCTGACATGGGACGCAATCGACTGGACGAAGCGGACGCTGACCATCAACAAGACCTTGGAGTACCGATATAAGCAGACCTTTTGGCGGGCGGGCACGACCAAGACCCCACAGAGCTACCGTACCATTCCATTGACTGACCGCGCCTACCAGATCCTTGAACAAGTTGCCTCCGGCCGGGACGACCGAAAAAAGTCTGCCGTGTTATCTCAAAAGTTAGAGTATATTGACCGGCGGCCCGGAGCGAAAGCATACCTTGTTA
>OKSB01002715.1_pt1 | contig 15231 bp, 16 predicted proteins | sample 1601171 | NCBI WGS metagenome assembly OKSB01 (sample SAMEA3541496, study PRJEB24748) | human gut metagenome | biome: human gut; feature: human-associated habitat; material: faeces | place: China | collected 2012 | reverse complement strand
CGGGCGGCAAACTCTGCGAGGCTTTTTTGACACACTGAAGAGGGACGCCCTGGCGGGCGTCCCTCGATGTAGGAAAAAGTGAACAGCGAAGATACTCAGGAATCCGACTTCCCGGCGAAGATGACACCCAGCGTGATCAGGACGGCACCGATGATGCACATGAGGGAAATTTTCTCCCCCAGCAGCAGCCAGCCCGCCACCACAGTGACGAAGGGAGTGGCATAGAGGTAGTTGTTGGTGATGACCACGCCCAGCCGCTTGAAGGCGATGTTCCAGATGGCGAAGCACACGGCGTTGCCGAACACTCCCAGAAACAGCCAGCTCACCAGAATATTGGGCTGGGTGAACAGGGGCGTCAGGCTGGGCAGGCCGTCCGTCAGCAGCACCAGCGGCAGGGAGGTCAGGAAGGCCCACAGAAACACCCGGCGGGTCACAAGGAAGTTGTCGTAGCGCTCGGTATACTTTTTGACGAGGATGGAGTACACCGCCCACATGAGGGCGGCGGCCAGAGCCAGCAGGTCGCCCAGAGGACTCAGGTGGAAGGACAGGGTGCCGTTGAGCACCACCATCACCACACCGGCGATGGCCACCACGGCACCGATGTAGACCCACTTGCCCCGCTTCTCCCCCCTGCGGGAGAACAGCTGCGCCAAAATCACCGTTAGGATAGGGGACATGGATACCAGAATACTGACGTTGGCAGCGGAGGTATGGGCCGAGGCGGTATTCTGTAGGAAGAAGTAGAAGCTGCCGCCGGTGATGCCGATGAGGATGAACATCAGCTCATCCTTCCACGGGAGCTTCATGGTCTTGGGTCGCAGCGCCCACAGAGCCAGATACGCCAGCCCCATCCGCAGGGGGATGATCTGGGTGGGGGTATAGGCCGTCAGCATGACCTTGGTGAGCACGAAGCAGCTGCCCCACACCAGAGTAGTAAAGATGGCATACAGATGCCCCATGAGCTTTTGACGATTTGACATGATCCACACTCCTAACAACAAATGCTGCGCTGATGCAGCGCTTAATCTTCGGGGATGACGGGGGTCTGACCTGCCATGACTTGTGCAATGAGATCCTTGGCCACGTTCACCGTGTCATAGTCGGGCCACATGACCCACAGGGCCTGACCGGGCATGGAGTAGCACTCCTCCGTGCCGCCGTAGCCGGTGACGGAGTAGCTGGTGATGTTCCAGCCGGACATATCCGACAGCTGCATTTTTACCAGACTGCTGATGTCCTCATAGGGCATATTGGTGATCATGGTGTCCGCCACAGCATCCAGCACCTCACCGTAGGTGGCGAGGATGGCGGGAGAGGTGGCCTTGTTGAAGATGGCCTTGATCATGGCCATCTGGTTGCGGCCACGCTGGTTGTCACCGTCAGAGAAGGAGTAGCGCTCCCGGCAGAAAGCCAGAGCCGCCTGCCCGTCCACGTTGTAGTTCATCCCCTCGGTGAAGGAGAAGTAGTCGTCATAGAGATTACCGTTCTTATCGGGGATCTGCATGACCTTGGTGGTGAAGGTCTGCTCGGAGTAGACGTCTACGCCGCCCAGAGCATCCACGATCTTGGTCAGGCCGTAGAAGTTGACACGGGCGTAGTACTGCGTTTCCACACCGTAGAGATTGTCCAGCACCCGCATGGACTCGTCGATGCCGTACATACCGGCGTGGGTCAGTTTATCCAGCTGGCCGTTGAAGCTCAGGGGCAGGAAGTAGTCACGGGGGGTATTTAGCAGCAGGATCTGCCGGGACTTGGGATTCACCACCGCCAAAATGTTCACGTCACTGAGGCTCTGGATGTTGACATCGGAGTTCCGGGCATCAATGCCGCTGCAATAGACCACGAAGGGCTCCACGGTGATGGACTCGTTGGGTACCACCGGGGCCACCTCCTTGGTGAAGTCGAACTGCTTGAGGATACGGGTGTAGTCGTCGAAATCCGTATAGCCCTCAGTCTGCTCCAGAATGGGCAGATAGCCGTCGTTAAGGATAATGGCGTCCACCTCGCCGTCATACAGAGCGTCCGCCAGCTGGGGCACAGAGGCGTAGGCCTTGGAGGTGGGATTCAGATCGGACAGGGTCTTGAGCACCTCGGCGGTGTTCTCCTGATCGGCGTTTTCCAGCACGCCGAAGGTATAGCCCACGGCATCCTCGATGGAGCTGGCCTCGTTGTCCTTCAGGACGATGATGTCGATGGTCTGCTTCTCCGCCATCTTGCCCACGATGCGGGTGACGGCACTTTTGAGACTGCCGCCGGCCACGGCGCCGTAGATCATTCCGGCGGACAGGATCACAGCCAGCACGCCGCAGCCGATCTTGGCGGCATGACCACCCTTGGAGGGGCGGCGGGGCAGCTGCACCACGGCGTGGCCGCTATTGAGGATCAGGATGCCCGCCATCAGCAGCAGCAGATATTTGTTGTCCAGCATATCCAGATTCAGGAGCTGGCCCAGCAGCACCAGACTGCACACCATCAGCAGTCCCAGCGCAATCAGGCCGAACCAGTCCATCCACGCCATACGGCGGCTGCCGGAGGTGTCGCTGTGCGTTTGTTTGGAAGTCATAGCATTTCTCCTTACTTCAGAGATGACGGCCCGCATGGTCTTATGACCGGCCGCAATCCCCTATTATATAGGATAGATAGTAGAATTACCAGAGATTTTTGCGAAAAAACCGGGGAAATATCAAATTTTCCGGAAAGACGGGGGAAATCAGCCGTTGATGAGCTCCCGGATCATCCGGCGAGCGGCGGCGACGGAGCTCTCATCCGGCACCAGCACGCTGAGGGGGAAGCCGGTGGTGAAGCAGTCCTGCATATCCGTGGTGCCGGAGAGGGTGTAGGTGCTGATGTCCCAGTCCACCTTGTCCTCCAGCTGCAGCTTCACCAGCTTCAGGATATCCTGCTGGGGCATATTGGTCAGCACGGAGCCGGAGACGGCCTTCAGCACGTCCTGATACCCGGAGAGGATGGCAGGGGAGGTGGCCTTGTCAATGATGGCCTGCAGCACCGCCATCTGGTTGCGGCCCCGCTGCACGTCGCCCTGAGCGAAGGCGGAGCGCTCACGGGAGAAGGCCAGAGCCTCCCGGCCGTTGAGGTGATTGACCCCCTCGGTGAAGGTGAAGGCCTCGTCGTGATAGCCGCCGTCGCCGTTTTCATTGGGCATCTCCATGGCGACGGTAGTGAAGTCCACCGGGGAGGTGACATCGATGCCGCCCAAGGCGTCCACGATATCCATAAGGCCGCTGAAATTCACACGGGCGTAGTAGTCGGCCTTCACCCCCAGTAAGGTGTTCAGGGCCTCGATGGGCTCGTCCATGCCCTTATCACTATATACGCTGAAATGGGTCAGCTTATCCATCTCTCCGTTGAAGGGCAGGGGCAGATAGTAGTCACGGGGGATATTCACCAGCAGAATTTTATGGGTGGAGGGGTTCACCACCGCCAGAATGTTGGCATCGCTGCGAGTGTTGAGCAGGGTATCGGAGATGCGCTCGTCGGTGCCGCTGCAATAGACCACGAAAGGCTGACGGGAGATGTTGGCATTCGGGGCGATGGTGTCGGACTCGTGTGTCACGTCGTATGTATAGATCTCACGGGTGCGGGAGGTAAAATCCTTGTAACCGTCGGTCTGCTTCAGGGTGGAGACCATGCCTTTGCCCAGGATGACGGCGTCTACCTCCCGGTTGTACAGAGCGTCGGCCAGAGCCGTGGGAGTGTCGTAGGACTTGGCCTTGACCTGCCCCAGTCCCTCCTCCAGATGCGTCAGAAGGGCATCGGTGGTGTCGGTATCCGTCTGAGCCAGATAGCCGTAGGTATAGCCGAAGGTATCACCGATCTCCTGAGCGGAGTCGTTTTCCCGGACCCGCACCACCACGGTCTTGACGCTGCCGGTGCTGGACACACGGGAGAGAGTCTCCAGCACGGCGTTGGTGGCCACGGTGGCGTAGATCATGCCCGCCGACAGTACCAGCGCCACCACGCCCAGAACAAGCTTCCAGAGCTTGTTGCGCCAGCGGGGCAGTTGGGTCACGGCGAAGAGAACGTTCAGTCCCGCCAGCACCGCCAGCAGGAGCAGCGTCAGCTTCTGGGTCAGCACGCCGGTGGTCAGCAGCCGGGCCGCCAGAAAGCCGCTGGAGATCAGCAGCAGGAAGAAGGTGAGTATACCGAACCGATCCGCCCCGGTGCGGCGGCGGGAGGAACCGTAGCCGCCGTAGGAGCGGGAGGAATAATGTCTGGACATAGAGGAAAAACTCCTTTCCGAAAATCAGCAAGGCACGACAGGATAGCCCACCGGCCGAAGGCACATAGTCTCTCTATTATAAAGCGGCGGCGACAGGAAATCCAGTGTAAAAGGTTACAGATTTGTGAACTTTACGGCGAATGCGGCGGATGTGACGATTTTGTTATCCGGGGATTTCCCGGCGGAAACGGTTGAAGCGGCGGCGGGAGTGTGGTATAATCATCGAAGCGGCCACGGGCCGTTACGGAAAAATAAGCCGCCGCCCCTGCGGAATGGAGGCGGCGTATTTCAGGAGGATCACCATGAAGGCAGCACTGGTCATTATGGCGGCGGGACTGGGTTCCCGCTACGGTGGGAATAAACAGGTGGACGGCGTAGGACCTCAGGGGGAGATGCTGATGGAGTACTCCATCTACGATGCCGTCCGGGCGGGCTTTACCAAGGTGGTGTTCATCATCAAGCCCGATATGCGGGAGCTGATGGATCGCCTGTGGGGGGACCGCACACTCATAACAAAAACAGGAGAGCCGCTGGAGGTCTGCTACGCCATGCAGGATTTCACCAGCATCCCGGATTACTACACCATTCCGGCGGGCCGCACCAAGCCCTTCGGCACCGCCCATGCGGTGCTGTGCGCCCGGCCCTATCTCTCCGAGCCCTTCTGCGTCATCAACGCCGACGACTACTACGGCGTGGATGCCTACCGGGCCATGTATGAGGAGCTTCAGCGCCTGCCCCGGCAGGGACGGGCCACCATGGTGGGGTATCTGCTGAAAAACACCGTCAGCGCCAACGGCACCGTATCCCGTGGCGTGTGCCGGGTGGAGAACGGCTGGCTCCGTGGCATCCATGAGACGCTGAAGATCCAGCTGTTCCCGGACGGCTCCATCGCCGATGTGGCGGAGGGCCAGCACCGGGAGCTGGCGCCGGACACGGTGGTGTCCATGAACTTCTGGGGCTTCATGCCCTCCATCTTTCAGGAGCTGGAGGCCTACTTCGACCACTTCCTGCGCTGCGAGGCCGGGGACAACATCAAGGCGGAGTGCCTGCTGCCGGGCATGGTGGGAGACCTGCTGGAGCAGGGACGGCTGGAGGTATCCGTGCTGCACTCGGCAGACCGCTGGTTCGGCATGACGTACCACGAGGACCGGCAGGCGGTGGCGGCGGAGCTGCAGAAGCTCCACGCCGGCGGTGTGTATCCACCCACCCTGCGGGCCTGAGAGGGGAGAGCGACACATGAGCGACTATTACGATCAGACCCCGGAGCAGCGCCGTCAGCTGCGGGCGCAGCGGAATCGGCGGCGGCAGGCGCAGGTGCGTCGGCGGAAGCTGCTGCTGGGCCTGCTGGTGCTGGCGGTATTGGCTGTGGTGCTGATACTGGTGCTGCGGGGCTGCGGCAAGGATAAGGAACCGGCGCAGCCTACCCCCAGCGAGAATGTGGACAAGCCCGATACCCCAAACACTCCGGCGGAGCCTTCGGACAAGGAGCCGAACCAGAAGCCTGACGACCAGAAGAGCGGCCAGAAGCAGGAGATCCCGTGGAATCTGACGCTGGTGAACCGGTGGAATCCCCTGCCGGAGGGCTGGACCGTGGACGAGGTGGAGCTCTCCAACGGCTGGGCGGTGGACAGCCGCTGCTACGACGCCCTCCAGCAGATGATGGACGCCTGCCGGGCGGAGGGGCTGCATCCCGTGGTGTGCTCGGCCTACCGGACGCAGGCCGTGCAGCAGAACATCTTCGACCAGATGAAGCAGTCCCTGTTGGATCAGGGGTACAGCGATGCCGACGCCGAGACGGAGGCGGGCCGTCAGGTGGCCGTTCCCGGCACCAGCGAGCATCAGCTGGGGCTGGCGGTGGATATCGTGGATCTGGATCACCAGCTGCTGGACGAGAGTCAGGAGCAGACGGCGGTGCAGCAGTGGCTTATGACCAACAGCTGGCGCTACGGCTTCATTCTGCGCTATCCCACCGCCAAGACGGAGACCACCGGCATCATCTATGAGCCGTGGCACTACCGCTATGTAGGACAGGAGGCCGCTGCGGAGATCTATCAGCAGGGTGTGTGCCTGGAGGAGTATATCGCCGCCAAATACGGTGCTTGACCGGAGGGACGAGGAATGAGATTGAGAAAGTAAGCAGCTCACATTTGTATAAAGGAGTTGCTGATGGATGCATATCGAGGAATATACCACTTATCAGGAGTCGGAGGTGCTGGCTCTGTATGGAAGCGTCGGATGGACGGCCTATACGGAGCAGCCGGAGGCGCTGCGCCGAGGCTTTGCCGGGTCGCTGCTGACATTGGCCGCCCGTGAGAACGGGACGCTGGTGGGGCTGCTGCGGGCTGTGGGTGACGGCTGTACCGTGGTGCTGGTACAGGACCTATTGGTGCGGCCGGATCACCAGCGGCGGGGAATCGGCACGGCGCTGATGCAGGCGGCGCTGGAGCGCTTCCGATCGGTGCGGCAGGTGCAGCTGCTGACGGACGACACGGAGAAAACCAAGGGGTTCTACCGGTCGCTGGGTCTGCTGACACTGCCGGAGCTGGGGTGCTGCGGCTTCATGCGCCCGTAAAACCACATGGGGGAGAGTGTCCTTGGACACCCTCCCCCATGCTTTGTCCTGTGTACCGGGCGGTCAGCGCCGGTTCTGGTTCTGCTGCTCCTGCTGATTCTGATTCTGGTTTTGATTCTGGTTCTGATTCTGCTTGTTCTGCTTCTGCTGATTCTGGTTCTGCTGATTCTGGTTCTGCTGATTTTTGCCGGACATCGAGGCACCTCCTTCCGTATCTGCGATACAGCTTCAGTTTGCCCGAAAACCGGCGGAGCATACATCCTCCCGTGAAAAATTTCCGGCGGCAGATAAAAAATCCGCTTGACAGGCGGTAGGAGCGATGGTATACTACTGGAGAAAACAAAGAAGGCAGGATGCATCCGCCTCACCTCCAGCAAAGGCAAAGAGGTCAACAGCGAGTATGGCGGCGGCCCGGAAGGGGCGCAGGCTTTGTTGTGCGGATGCAGCTTTGCATCCGTGTTTTTATTTTCTGAAGGAGGTGCTTCGGTTATTAGCAATGTAGTGCATCAACTCAACGAGGAGATCCGTGACAAGGAGATCCGCCTCATCGGTGAGACCGGTGAACAGCTGGGTATCATGTCCTCCGCCGACGCTCTGCACATTGCGGACGAGCGGGGGCTGGATCTGGTGAAGATCTCTCCCCAGGCGACCCCGCCGGTGTGCAAGCTCATGAACTACGGTAAATACCGGTTCGAGCAGAGCAAGCGGGAGAAGGAAGCCAGAAAGAACCAGCACGTGGTGGAGATCAAGGAGATCCGGATGTCTCCGGGCATTGACGTGGGGGATTTCAACACCAAACTGAAAAATGCCCAGAAGTTCCTGACGGAGGGGAACCGGGTGAAGGTCTCTGTTCGCTTCCGTGGCCGTGAGATGGCACATACCGAGATCGGCCGGGAGCTTCTGAAGAAGTTTGCCGAACAGTGCGCCGAGGTCGCCACCATGGATAAGGCCGCCAAGCTGGAGGGCCGGAATATGTCGATGTTCCTCTCTCCCAAGACCGGCAAGTAAACAAAAGTTCTGCTTGCCCCCGGCAAGAGAATAGATGGAAGGAGTAAAAATTATGCCTAAACTGAAGACTCACAGCGGCGCCAAGAAGCGCTTCAATCTGACGAAATCCGGCAAGGTCAAGAGAGCTCACGCTTTCAAGAGCCACATCCTCACCAAGAAGGACACCAAGCGTGGCCGTCGCCTGCGGTCCGGCACCTACGCCGACTGCACCAACGAGGCGACCATCCGCAAGATGATCCCCTACAAATAAGAGACGGAATCGTTAGAATAGGAGGCAATTAAGATATGGCACGTGTAAAAGGCGCTATGATGGCGCGTAAAAGAAGAAATAAGACGCTGAAGCTGGCCAAGGGCTACTGGGGCGCTAAGTCCAAGCACTTCAAGATGGCCAATGAGCAGGTCATGAAGTCTCTGACCTACGCCTATGTGGGCCGCCGCCTGAAGAAGCGGGACTTCCGTCAGCTGTGGATCACCCGCATCTCCGCCGCCTGCAAGATCAACGGCATGAACTACTCTACCTTCATGCACGGTCTGAAGGTGGCCGGCATCCAGATCAACCGCAAGATGCTCTCCGAGATGGCCATCTACGATGCCCCGGCGTTCGCCGCCCTGTGCGACATCGCCAAGAAGGCGTAACTGTCTTAAAAAGCACGTCGCATATGCGGCGTGCTTTTTCCTGTGGCAAAGGGCGGAAATATCTGGTATACTATCAGGGAAACACATCATCGATGGTACCAAGAGAAAGGAGCATTTCCATGTACTGCACGAGAAAGGTAAATGACGATTACACGTGGGTAGGCGCCGACGGGCGGCGGCTGGCCATGTTTGAGGGTGTGTTCGATGTACCCAACGGCATCTCCTTCAACAGCTATCTGCTGAGGGATGAAAAGACCGTGCTGTTTGACACGTCGGATGCGGCGGTGCGCCGCACCTTCCGGGAAAATCTCCTCCATGCGCTGGAGGGGCGGTCGCTGGACTACGTGGTGGTACACCACATGGAGCCGGATCACACGGCGGAGCTGGAGGAGCTGGTGCTGCGCTTCCCGGAGGTGCAGATCTATTGCAGCGCTATGGCCAAGACCATGATGACCCAGTTCTTCGGCCCCGGCTTTCAGGAGCGCATCCATGTGGTGAAGGAGGGGGATACCCTCTGCACCGGGCGGCACACGCTGCGCTTTATTGCGGCCCCCATGGTCCACTGGCCGGAGGTACTGATGACCTATGATGAGACGGATCGTCTGCTGCTGACGGCGGATGCCTTCGGCTGCTTCGGGGCCTTGAATGGCCGGCTGTTTGCCGATGAGGTGGACTTCGACCGGGATTATCTGGACGAGGCCCGGCGGTACTATACCAATATCGTGGGCAAATACGGCTCTCAGGTACAGGCGGTGCTGAAGAAGGCGGCAGAGCTGGACATCGCCATGCTGCTGCCCCTCCACGGATTTGTGTGGCGGAAGGAGTTGGGGTATCTCCTGCACAAGTACGACCTCTGGAGCCGCTACGAGCCGGAGGAGCGGGGGGTGCTCATCGCCTATGCCTCCGTGTATGGCAACACGGAGAACGCCGCCAACATTCTGGCCTGCCGGCTGTCGGAGCGGGGTGTGAGGGTGCAGATGTTCGATACCTCCGTGACGCCTACCTCTTACATTCTGTCGGCAGCCTTCCGTTACAGCCATCTGGTGTTTGCTGCCACCACCTACAATGCCGGGGTGTTCATCACCATGGAGGAGCTGCTCCATGATATCGCTGCCCACGATCTCCAGAATCGACGGGTGGTGCTGCTGGAGAACGGCTCCTGGGCCCCGGCCAGCGGCAAGGGGATGCAGAAGATCCTCCAGCCTCTGAAGGGGTGGCAGCAGATGGAGGACACCTTTACCATCCGCTCCGCCCTGCGGGAGGATCAGACCATGCAGCTGGAGCGGCTGGCGGCCACGCTGGCGGCGGACGTACAGGCTGCGGCCCCGGCGGAGGAAAAGCCGGAGGGGCAGCACCGCTATGTGTGCAAGGTCTGCGGCTATGTATACGAGGGGGACTCCCTGCCGGAGGATTATAAATGCCCCCTGTGCGGCGCCGGTGCGGAGTATTTCAAGCAGGAGTCGTAAAGAGCGCTTTTCCCCATGAAAAAACAGCAGGATGGCCATGCCGTCCTGCTGTTTTTATATCATTCCTCGGAAGAAGCTTCCGCCGGAGCAGCCTCCGCAGGTTCCTCCTCCGGCTCCGTCCACGGCTCCATGGTAGCCACGCAGCGGTTGATGTTCTTCCCCAGCTCATAGAACTTGGCCTCGTAGTCCGTCATGACTCCCACGGGGCCGTTGGCGTGGAGGTCACGGGTCACCTCCGACAGGGCGAAGCCGTATTGGGGGATCTCCTCCACGGACCACTGGAACAGCTTGTCGTTGTCCGTCTTGAAGTGGATCTGCCCGCCCATAGGCAGCACCTGCCGGTAGCACTTGAGAAAATTGCCGTGGGTCAGACGGCGGCGCTTCTGGTTGCTCTTGGGCCACGGGTCGCAGAAGTTGATGTACAGCCGGTCCACCTCCGCCGGGGCAAACATATCCGGCAGCAGGGCGGCGTCCCCCACCACGAAGAATACGTTGTGCAGCCCCGCCGCCTGCGCCCGTTCCATGGCCACCACCATGGCGTCCGGTACCTTCTCCACGGCGATGAGCAGAACATCCGGCTCCGCTTGGGCCGTACCCACGGTGAAGCGCCCCTTGCCGCAGCCCAGTTCTACCCGCAGCTCACGGGCATCGGGCATCAGCTCCCGCCAGTGGCCCCGCATGGCGAAGGGGTCCTGTACCTGACAGGCCCGGCAGGCCTCCATCCGGGGCAGTAGATTCTTCTTTTTCCGCATACGCATGGTGTCGTTCCTCCTGAAAAACGCCGCATGGCGATGGTATCCGACTACCCAATATACCGGTTTTCCGGCGAAAAAGCAAGAGGGAACGCCGGAAAATCTCTCCCGGCAAGGGAGAGCCGCCGAAGCGACGTTTTCGTAGGACGGCGCATCGAAGAACAGGTGCGGCAAAAAGCTGGAAAAGTACCAAAAAATCCGACGAAATTTGTGACTTTCTCTAAAAAGCAAAAAGCCGGGTGAGAAGTGCTTGATAAATTTTAGACGAACGTCTATAATGGATAAGGTATATGAGAAGGCGCATTTTGCGGGTGAAACACCCCTGTAGAAAGCGCTTTTTCCCATGACGCTGCCGCTGCTTCGGCGGCGGCTGCCACAGTAAGGAGGAACCATTGTGACGAACGTACTGTTGGAGAAAAAAGGTCCATATGCCGTGGCCACCATCCACCGTCCGGAGGCGCTGAACGCCCTGAATTCTCAGGTGCTGGCGGATCTGGCGGAGCTGCTGGACACCGTGGAGGCTGACGAGGAGATCCGTGTACTGGTCATCACCGGCGCAGGGGAGAAAGCCTTCGTGGCGGGGGCTGACATCGGCGAGATGAGCACCCTCACCAAGGCCGAGGGCGAGGCCTTCGGCAAGAAGGGCAACGACGTATTCCGCCGGCTGGAGACGCTGCCCATCCCCACCATCGCCGCTGTCAACGGCTTTGCACTGGGCGGCGGCTGCGAGCTGAGCATGAGCTGCGACATTCGCATCTGCGCCGACACCGCCGTGTTCGGCCAGCCGGAGGCCGGTCTGGGTATCACCCCCGGCTTCGGCGGCACCCAGCGGCTGGCCCGTCTGGTTGGCCCCGGTATGGCCAAGCAGCTGATCTACACCGCCAAGAACATCAAGGCCGACGAGGCCCTGCGGATCGGGCTGGTGAACGCCGTCTATCCGGCGCAGGAGCTGTTGCCCGCAGCGGAGAAGCTGGCCGGGACCATCGCCAAGAACGCCCCCATCGCCGTGCGGGCCTGCAAGAAGGCCATCAATGACGGTCTGCAGGTGGACATGGATCGGGCCGTGACCATCGAGGAGAAGCTGTTCGGCAGCTGCTTCGAGACGGCGGACCAGAAGGAGGGCATGGGCGCTTTTCTGGAAAAGCGCAAGCACGAGCCCTACCAGAACCGATAAAGCTCTGTCAGAACGTTGTTTTCCGGGCATAGCGCCCGGTGGGCAAACCAAGGACCCTATATATTCTAATTAGGAGGAATCATTATGAAGATCGCTGTTTTTGGTGCAGGTACGATGGGTAGCGGTATCGCTCAGGTGTTTGCCGGCAAGGGCCACACCGTTCTGCTGTATGCTTCCAGCACGGCCAGTGCGCAGCGCCACAAGGATAAGCTGGCTGCTTCTCTGAATAAGCGTGTGGCCAAGGGCAAGATGGCGCAGGAGGCCGCTGACGATCTGATGAGCCGTGTGCTGGTAGAGGAGTTTGAGGCCGCCGCTGACGCCGATCTGGTCATCGAGTGCGTGGCTGAGAACATGGCTGTGAAGAAGGAACTGCTGGGCCGTCTGGACGCTCTGTGCAAGGACGAGGCCATCTTTGCCTCCAATACCTCCTCTCTGTCCATCACCGAGATGGGTCAGGGCCTGAAGCACCATCTGATCGGCATGCCCTTCTTTAACCCCGTGCCTGCCATGAAGCTGGTAGAGGTCATTGCCGGCGGCAATACCCCCGCTGAACTGGTGGACTACATCAAGAACCTGTCCACCGAGATCGGCAAGACCCCCGTGGTGGTCAACGAGGCCCCCGGCTTTGTGGTCAACAAGATCCTTATCCCCTATTGCAACGAAGGCGTTTGCGTTCTGCAGGAGGGCGTTGCCTCTGCGGAAGATATCGATATTGCTATGCAGCTGGGCTGCAACCACCCCATGGGTCCCCTGCATCTGGGTGATCTCATCGGCTGGGACGTGGTGCTGAACATCATGGATGTGCTGTTCAACGAGACCCACGACAGCAAGTATCGTGCAAACGTATTGATTCGGAAGATGGTTCGCGCCGGCAAGTTGGGCATCAAGTCTGGCGAGGGCTTCTTTAAGTATACCAAGTAAAATTTCGTAAAGGAGAAAAGAGTATGGACTTCCATCTGACTAAGGAACAGCTGCTCGTTCGCAAGATGTACCGCGAATTTGCAGAGAACGAAGTGAAGCCCCTGGCCGCCGAGATCGACGAGGAAGAGCGTTTCCCCATGGAGACCGTCGAGAAGATGGCGAAGCTGGGCATGATGGGCATTTACTTCCCCAAGGAGTATGGCGGCGCCGGCGGCGACGTCCTCTCCTATGCCATGTGCGTGGAGGAGCTGGCCAAGGTCTGCGGCACCACTGCCGTTATCGTTTCCGCTCATACCTCTCTGTGCTGCGCTCCCATTTTCGAGCACGGCACCGAGGCTCAGAAGCAAAAGTATCTGCCTGACCTGCTGTCCGGCAAGAAGATCGGTGCTTTCGGCCTGACCGAGCCCGGCGCCGGTACCGACGCACAGGGCCAGCAGACCACCGCTGTACTGGACGAGTCCGGCGAGAACTACATCCTCAACGGCTCCAAGTGCTTCATTACCAACGGCAACGTGGCTGATACCTTCGTCATCATCGCCGTCACCGGTAAGACCACCGACAAGCGTGGCCGTGCCATGAAGGAGATCTCCGCCTTCGTGGTGGAAAAGACCGACCCCGGCTTCACGCAGGGTAAGCACGAGAAGAAGATGGGTATCCGTGGCAGCTCCACCTGCGACCTGATTTTCGAGGACTGCGTCATCCCCAAGGACCGTATGCTGGGCAAGAAGGGCCAGGGCTTCAAGATCGCCATGCAGACGCTGGACGGCGGTCGTATCGGTATCGCCTCTCAGGCTCTGGGTCTGGGCGAGGGCGCCGTGGAGGAGGCCGTCAAGTACACCAAGGAGCGTGTCCAGTTCGGTAAGCGTATCTCCCAGTTCCAGAACACCCAGTTCCAGCTGGCCGACATGCACACCCGGATGCAGGCTGCTCAGTACCTGGTGTACGCTGCTGCCATGAAGAAGCAGAATCACGAGGACTATTCCATGGACGCCTCCATGGCGAAGCTGTTCGCCGCTGAGGCTGCCTCCGATGTCACGCGCCGCGCCGTCCAGCTGTTCGGCGGCTACGGCTACACCCGCGAGTATCCCGTGGAGCGCATGATGCGCGACGCCAAGATCACCGAGATCTACGAGGGTACCAGCGAGGTCCAGCGGATGGTTATTTCCAGCCGCCTGGGCGTGAAGTAAGATAGGAGGTAAAGGTTAACATGAAAATCATTGTTTCCATCAAGCAGGTTCCCGACACCTCCGGTAAGGTGGCGGTGAATCCGGACGGCACCCTGAACCGTGCGTCCATGCAGACCATCACCAACCCCGACGATATGAACGCCCTGGAGGCGGCCCTGAAGATCAAGGACGCCACCGGCTGCAAGGTTGTTGTGGTGACCATGGGTCCGCCTCCCGCTGCCGGTATGCTCCGCGAGGCGCTGGCTATGGGCGCTGACGAGGCCGTGCTGGTGTCCGCCCGCGAGTTCGGCGGTTCCGATACATACGCCACCTCTCAGATCCTGGCTGCGGCCATCAACAAGATCGGCGTAGAGGCTGACGACATCGTCATGTGCGGCCGGCAGGCCATCGATGGCGACACTGCCCAGGTGGGTCCCCAGATTGCCGAGAAGCTGCATCTGCCCCAGGTGACCTACGCCGCCGACATCCAGAAGGACGGCGACACCATCACCGTCAAGCGGATGCTGGAGGACGGCTACATGACCATCAAGGTCAAGACTCCCTGCCTGATCACCTGCATCAAGGAGCTGAACGAGCCCCGCTATATGAGCGTGGGCGGTGTGTTCGAGGCTTACGGCAAGCCCATGACCACCTACGACTATGAGGCGCTGAAGGACGATCCCCTGATCGACGCCACCACCATCGGCCTGAAGGGCTCTCCCACCAACATCTTCAAGAGCTTCACCCCGCCCCAGAAGGGCGCCGGCAAGATGCTGGAGGGTGCCGGCAAAGAGACCTGCGAGGAGCTGGCTTCCATTCTGGCCGCCAAGCACATCATCTGAGAAGGGAGTATTTGAACAATGTCCAATTTCAATAGCGCTGATATCGCTGCTTTCAAGGATGTGTGGGTCTTCTGCGAGCAGCGCGAGGGCAAACTGATGCCCACCGACTTTGAGCTGATCTCCAAGGGCCGCGACCTGGCCGACGAGCTGGGCGTGAACCTGTGCGGCCTGCTGCTGGGCGGCGAGGGCATCGAGTCCGCTGCCAAGGAGCTGGGCGGCTACGGCGCCGACAAGGTGCTGGTGTGCGAGAGCCCCCTGCTGGCCGTCTACAACACCGATGCCTATGCCAAGGTCATCTGCGACGTGATCGAGGATCTGAAGCCCGAGGCGTTCCTGATCGGCGCCACCAACATCGGCCGTGACCTGGGGCCCCGCTGCGCGGCCCGTCTGCATACCGGCCTGTGCGCCGACTGCACCCACCTGGACGTGGATGTGGCGAACTACATCCAGTTCC
>OKSB01002709.1_pt1 | contig 15245 bp, 6 predicted proteins | sample 1601171 | NCBI WGS metagenome assembly OKSB01 (sample SAMEA3541496, study PRJEB24748) | human gut metagenome | biome: human gut; feature: human-associated habitat; material: faeces | place: China | collected 2012 | reverse complement strand
CGACATGGGCCTGCCGGCAATCGACACCGACGACCGGCTGATGACGGGAGAGCGTGCCGCTGAGGACGCGGACGAACCATCCTTCGGCATGAACGCGCTGTACATCCTGCTATTGGAAGGCGACACCGACCGCGTGCTCGACGCGATCGCCTCCGTACTGGGCCGCAAAGACCCCCAAGCGCAAGCCTTCGCACGCCTGTGGAAAGCGCTCGACGATACCCTGCGGTCGGAGGCACGCCTGACATCCCACGAACCGCAATACATGCTCGACTGTGCATGGCAGGCGTTCGGCAAAGCCGAAATCTGGCAGAAAACGGCGTTGCGCAACAACGCCGAAGGCCGCGCGGCCAACGACCGGCTCGACACCGCGATGCGCCTGTTCAGCTACGCGTCCGGCGGCGAATCGAACGGCGTGACGGCAGCGCACACCATCGACGCGTTCATCGAACAGGTCCGCGCGCTCGCCATCGAAGCCGACTCCCTGGCGCACACCGCGCCGATCGATCAGGCCGTGACGCTCACCACGCCCGCCGGAGCTGCCGGAAAACATTGGAAACTAGTATTCATGCCTGCGTTCCAACAAGGCCAATGGCCGAACCTCTCACCGCGCAACACCCTGTTTGGCGGGGAGGAGCTCGCCGACATCATGCTGCATGGACGACTGTCCGACGACATCGTCACTTCCGCAGGCCGCGAAAACGCGCAGCTCGCCGCGGTGCTCGCCTCCGAACAGAAAAGCCTCCTTGTGGCGCTCACCCGCGCCGATGAGCGCGTGACGGTAAGCGCGGTCCTCAACGAAGACCATGTGCCGTCCGACTTCCTCTACGGCTACCTGCCGGAATGGTTCGACCGCGACCGGGATGCCGATGCGGAAACACGCGTGTACACGGCGGTCGGCGAGGCCGGCGAATACGCGGGACTGGAGGCCGACCCGCGTGGCCTGGTCGCCGCCGCGCGAAGCGTGCTGGCCCATGCGCCGGCCGATTCCCCCCAAGCGCGCGATGCCGCGCAAGCCTTGGCGTTGTTGGCATCGCATGGCATCGCCGCCGCGAATCCCGACAATTGGGCGTTCCTTACGGAACATGCGGGAGCCGACGATATGACGGGAATCGACGGCAAGATGGAATCTGACGGAAAAACGGAGCATGCCGACAAGGCGAAGCTTATCGAACAACCGGAATCCATCGAAAAAACGGACGGCCAATCCGACGTGGTCACCCTTTCTCCATCCGCCGTGGACAGTTTGTGGGCGTGCCCGGTGTGCTGGATGCTGGAGAACCGTTTCGCCGGCCCACGCATGGGCAGCGCGGCCACCAGCTTCGGCTCGCTCATCCACGCCGTCGCGCAACAGGCCACCGAAGCCGGCCTCGACCTGCCCCAAAACCACACCGCGGTAAGCGACGAGGACAACATCGACGAAATCGCCCAATGGATGATCAGCCGATACAAGACCCTACGTGGCGACCTCAACGCCATCGACGACCCCGAGGAACGGTACAAGGCGCTCGGCAAGGACGCGAAGGCGTCGGTCGCATTGCGCAACATCGCCACATATTTCGTCAAGTCGAACCGTACGGGATACCCGTCGAACAACACCGAAACCATCACCGTGGGAACATTGGACCATGCCGAAGCGGAACGGCAGTTCGCCGCGCGATTCGACTTCGACGACATCCTCGACGCCTACAACGCCATCGACGGCAACGCTCCGATCTCCCGCGACGAACTAATCGCCATCATGGGCGCGCTCGTCGACGGCTGGCCGGAAACCGGCATGAGCGACCGGCTCACCGTACGCCTGTCGGGCAGAATCGACCGTCTTGAACACCGCCGTACCGCCGACGGCCGCGAACAGGTACGGCTGATCGACTACAAAACCGGCAAAGTGCCGAACGGACGCTCCCTGTTCAGCGACCTGCAGCTCGTCTGCTACCAGCTGGGCCTCGCATTCCCGGAACACGGCGGAAAACGCGGCGCGCAGGCGATCGCAGCCATGCCGGACATCACCCAAAGCGCCCTGTTCCACGTCATGGAATACGCGGCACCCGCGCCACGCAAAGGGCAAGGCGACGAAGCGTACCACCAGCAGGCGCTGTTCGCCGGCGGAAGCATCAACGCGGGCGATTTCATACCCCGCAAATACGTGCCCAAAATGGCCAGCGTCTTCACCAGCGGCCTCGACGACGTCGAACGGCCGGCGCAGGTCAGCGAAGAACATTGGAAGCAACTTCTGGAATCGCGGTCGAAGATGACGGTATGGTCGCTGACCATGATCTCCCGCGTCTTCTATGCGGCCGCGGCGAGCCGGGCCACCCGCATCACCGCGCGTCCGACCGTGGAACACGTCGGATACTGCAGAACGTACGGCAGTGGGGTCTGCCCGGCCTGCCAAGGCGAGCAGAACACCGTATTCGAAAGGACCGTGGCATGAACGGGAGTAACGGTATGAACGGAAGCATGTCAACGAACGGGGCCACAGCAAAGGGCGATGCGATGGGCACTGTGCCGGCCGTCACGCCGAAATTCACCGACAGTCTGGAACAGGCCGCCGTCATCCAAGCCCCCTCATACGAGGACGTGGTCGTGGTGGCGGGCGCCGGCTCCGGCAAAACCTACACCATGACCCGCCGCATCATCACCCTCATCGACCAGGGCATCAGTCCCGAGAAGATTCTGGGCCTGACCTTCACGCGCAAAGCCGCCTCCGAACTGCTTTCGCGCGTCTCCGCTGCCGTGACACGCAACCAAGCCGGACGCGGTACACGCGTCGCCTTCCTCAAACCGGAAGTCTCCACCTATGACGCGTTCTTCCAAACCATCGTGCGCCAATACGGCCTGCTCGTCGGCTTCGACCAAAACACGCAGCCATTGAGCGAAGCCGGAGCGCTGCAGCTCATCCACACCGTGCTCGACAAGCACATGGACCAGCTCATGGCCTTCGACCAAGGCGGCGACGAACTCGGCAAATTCTCCACCATCGCCGGCAACGTGTTCACCCTATCCAACGCCATCGCAGGAGCCATGATCGGCAGCGACTGCACCAGCTTCGACGAAGCCGTGGAACGCGTGCGCGCATGGGATAAGGCGTTCGTGGCGCAAGTGGCCAAAGCGCTTGAAGACGAGGACGTTCCCGATGACGAGCCGAAAGTGGGCAAGGCTCCGAAACAGAAGAAAAAGGAATCCGACACCGCCTTCGAAACCCGCATGCGCGAATACCGCGCCCAATGCCACCAACTCTGCGTCTACAAGACCGCGCAATTGGCCGGCACGGCCCGCAAACGCGACCTGCTACTCGACCTCGTGGCCGACTACCACGCCGAAAAACGCGCCCTCAACATGGCCGAATTCAGCGACTTCACCATCGCCGCATTCCAACTCGTCACCCGATTCCCCTCCATCGGAGCCACCTACCGCAAACGCTACACGCGCGTGCTGCTCGACGAATACCAAGACACCTCCACCACGCAGGCGGCCCTCCTGACCGCACTGTTCCACGCCGATTCCACCCATCGCAGCGCGGTGAACGCCGTCGGCGACCCCTTCCAATCGATCTACGCATGGCGAGGAGCCAGCCCCGGCGCATTCCGCATGCTGCAACACGACTTCGGCCACGACGCCACCGACAAGCCCTACACGCTGACCGTCACCCGACGTAACTCGCGCATGGTGCTCGAAGCGGCCAACAATCTGACGAAACCATTGCGCCTGCCCGCCAGACGTCGCGGCAGCTCGCTTATGCGCGAAGTGGACGTGCCCCCGCTCGCCAACATCGACAATGCCCCCGAAGGTACGCTCGGCGTGCTCGGCTACGCCACATTCGGCCAGGAAATCGACGCCGTCGTACGCTTCGCCAAACAAGCGATCGCACTGCACACGCCAACCGAAAACGAGCTCGCCGACGGAGCCAAAGACAACCGTCCGCACGTGGCGCTCCTGTTCCGCTCCAAAACGCAGATGCCAGCCTACGAGGACGCACTGGAACAAGCCGGCCTCACCACACTCGTCGTCGGCCAGGCCGCACTCCTGGAACGTCCCGAAATCAAAGACATCCTCGCCCTGCTGCACGTCGTATGCGACCACACCGACAGCGCCGCGCTCATGCGGCTGCTCGCCACGCCACGATTCGGCCTGTCCGCCGACGATCTGCAGGCGCTCGCCGGCATCGCCGAACGGCTCAACACCGCGCAACGCTACCGCGCGCTCGTGTCGGCCGGCATCGTGGAGGCGGATGCGAATCCGTCCGACGCCGACATCCGCGCCACCGTGCGCGCCTACCGCGACCAAGTGCCCAACGCCGTCTTCCTGATCGACGTGCTGCTGCGCGGCGATCTGCGGCACCTCGTCGACGGCGTATTGAGCCGTACGGGAGCCGCGAGCGTCATCCACGCCGGTCGCGTCATCCAACAGGTGCAGCGCACGGCCGGCCATCCGTTGCCGGAAGTGGTACGCACGGCCATCACCGCGCTCGGACTGGACATCGACCTGCTGCTCGCCGAACGGATGCGGCATCCGGATGCCGGCAATCGTGCCACATCGCATGCCGCTTCGTCACTCGACGCGATGCTGTCTCTGGTGGACACCTACTTGCAGGAAATCGCCGCGCAGGGCACGCCAAGCCTGCGCGCGTTCATCTCGTGGGTGGATTCGCTGCGTGACGCGTCCGACGACAACGCCACCGCACCAGATACCCCCGTCGATGTGGTGCTCATGACCGTGCACCAGTCGAAAGGCCTGGAATGGGACGCCGTGGCCGTGGTCGGCATGCGCGACGGCACCTTCCCGTCCAGTCAAGGCGACCACCTGAGCGTCAAAACGGACGAAGACCATCCGGGCGGTCGGCGCGACGGCGTATGGGAGCCGCCGGAATACTTCGAAAAAGCCCACACTTGGCTGGAAGACCCGTCCGCGGTGCCGGTTCCGGTGCGCGCCGACGCGGATATCCTGCCACGATTCCCGCACGACGCGCCCATCGGGGGCAATCCCGTGGAATCGCTCGACGGATTGGACGATGCGGAAGTGATCGACGACGAGGTGTTCGGCACCTTGCGAACCATGGCCGTCGACGATATGGAAGGAATGGATCCGGCAAGCCTGTACCTGACGCAACAGGAGGAATACGGCCGCCGACTGCACGCCGACGAACGCCGTCTCGCCTACGTGGCGTTGACGCGCGCCCGCTACGAGGCGCTGCTCGTATACAGCGGATGCAACGAGACGAGCCGCGACTCCCGCCTGGCGGAGGGAAAGAAAAGCGCCGCGCCGTCGAATTTCTGGCTGGAGACGCGCGATTCGATGAACGGAATCGTCACCGCGGTACGCGAACCGGACAGCCTGTCCGACGATGTGGACGGCTCCCCGAACACGCTGGGACTTGACCTGCCCGACGGCTATTTCGTAGGCGAACACGCCCGCGATTTCGAGAATGCCGTGGTGGGCGATGCGTGGAACACGCCGCTCGAACCGGTCTCGGACGACCATACTTTGCCTTGGCCGTGCGATCTGAGCGCCGATGTCGCCGACAGGCTGCGTGCCGCGGCCGAACAGGTACGTGCCGTCGAATCCGACGAACCGAATATCGCTGAATCCACGGGAACGCAGGGCGACGTTGCCGATGAATCCGCCACGCCATCGCCGGAAACCGGAAACTCACTGCTGCGTCTCGCCAAACTGCTCGTCGCCGACGAACATCTCATGCCGGAACCGGACGCGGCTGACGCAGGCGAATCGCAGGACGCCTTCGACGAGGCCGTGCGTGCCAAAGGCGAACGTATCCTTGCTGCCGGCCGCCAAAACGTCACCTCGCTGCAAGCGCGCGCCGGCTCCATGGGCGAGCGTGACTCCCGCGCCTACTGGCGTGGTCTGGTCCGTCCGATTCCGCACGTCGCCTCGCCGGCGGCACAGCTCGGCACGCGGTTCCACGCATGGGCTGAGCGTTTCATCATGGCGGATGCGGACGTCGACGGCATCGGCGGTACGGAAGGTGCTGCCGGTATGGCCGCGCAGTCGCGTGCGGAACTGATCGCATTGATAGGTGATACGCAAGTCGACGCGGACAACGGCGGCGTGCAATCGCAGGACGCACCATCGCAGGACGCCCGATTGCGAGACGAACGGAAACTGGCCGCTTGGCAGCGTCGTCTCGTCGCTTCGCCGTGGGCAAAACGACGTCCAGCATGGGCGGAACGCCAGCTCGTCGTCGACATGTCCCAGCTCGGCACCATCGTCAACGGCAAACTCGACGCGGTGTTCTTCGGCGGTCTCGACGAAACGGACGAGATGAAACGCTACACCGTGGTCGATTGGAAAACCGGCGTAAAACCACGCAAACCGGACGAAATCAAGGAGAAGCTCGCACAGCTCGACCTGTACCGCCTGCTGCTCGCGGCGATGGAAGGGGTTCCGTTGGATGCAATCGACGCCTGTCTCTACTATGTGAGTGAGCCTCACGAGGCCGATCGGGAGCTTGACGCCCTCGACAAAACAGAAGAAGAGATCCTTGCCGAGTTGAGCTACGGAATTCCGCAGCAATCCGACAACGACTAGTGCCGGTGCGCAATGGCTCCTTGACCGAAGAAAGCGGGGGAGCGGCGCTTTCCGGCCTGCCTGCGGGAGAAACCGCTATGCAGGCAGCGTTGTGGAGGAACGCCGCTACCCTCGTGCAGCATGTGTGGGCGGGCGCACATGCCGGACGCAACGACAGTTAAGGAGTGTTTGATATGGCTGCGAACAGCGCAACCGCAATCCCGAACGCCGGCATGGGTGCCGGAACAAACAACGCATCGGCAATCGTCTTCCGTCCCATCGTCTGGGGCGATCTGGACGCGGTGGTCGACCTGTTCGACCGTACCTGGCCGCAGGATGTGGACAAGGTCGGCGCGGACATGTCGCGGCTGATCTCCCGATATTTCGTGCTGCACTACCTGCTGCCGACCACGTTCGCCAACGGCGCGTTCGCCGCCGACGGCACACTCGCGGGCGTCACGTTCATCCGCGTCGCCGGCGAGGCGCCGCAGCTCGACGAAATCGAAGTCGGCGAGGAAATGAAGGCCTTGGAACGCCGCATCGACGCCGATCCGGAGGCCGCCAAGCATATGGCGGCGCTGAAATCCGGCTTCTCGGTGGAACTCGATCTGGAACGCGAAGGGCGCGCCAACGAAACCACCATGGGCGAGCTGGAACTGTTCATCGTCAACCCCGACGTGCGCGGCCACGGTGTGGGCGGGCAGCTTTGGAGACGCATGCAGGAGCATTTCGCCGCATGGGACGTGCCCGCGTTCTACCTGCACACCGATTCCGACTGCGACGTGAGCTTCTACGACCACAAGGGGTTGGACTGCATCGCGCACCGCACGGCAAGCGAGACGGTCGCCCGGCTCGGCGGCAGCGCCGACGGCGAAGTGCCGCCACTGTTCGACGACATGTTCATCTACCGGGGAAAGGTGACGGCGTGACGAGCGCGAAACCGCAATCGCAATCGCACGAACCGCACGAATCGCAGAAAACGCAATCGCCATACGCGCAGCTTTTCCGCATTCCCGGCACGAAGGCGTTCTGCGTGTCCGGAGCCATCGCGCGACTGCCGATGTCCATGATGGGCCTCGGTATCGTGCTCGCGCTCAACCACATGTACGACAATTGGACGATCGCCGGCGTGATGAGCGCCGCGTACGTGCTCGCCACCGCCGCGGTCACGCCGCTGTACGCGCGCCTGTTCGACCGGTTCGGCCAGCGCAAGGTCGGTCCGGTGATCCTGACGGTGCAGGTCATCGTCATGCTGGGCTTCGCGTTCGCCGCACTGATGCGCGTGCCGATTCCGCTGCTGTTCGTGCTTGCCGTGGTCATGGGCATGACGCAGTTCTCGTTCGGCGCGCTCGTACGCACCCGTTGGGCGTACGTGCTCGACCGCGCCGACAAGGAGGACCTGCTCAACACCGCGTATGCGCTCGAATCCGCCATCGACGAGATCGTGTTCATCTTCGGGCCGATTCTGGCGGCTTTCCTGGCCGCGTCCGTGCATCCCGTATCACAGCTGTTCGTGCCGACCCTCGCCTGCGCGTTCGGCGGTGCCGTGTTCTTCGCATTGCGTGACACTCAACCGCCGGTATTGCGCGAAATCACGGTCGTCGCGGCCGGTACGGACGATGCTGACGTGCGATTGACGGCCGGCGGTGCCGCTGGTGCCGCGGTTTCCGCGGACCGTTTCGATTTGGATCGGCTCAAGACGGGCGATCGCGACCGCAGGAAACGCAACGTGCTCACCTATGCGGGTGTGCTGCCGCTCCTCGCCGTGTTCATCGTGTTCAACATGGCGTTCACCGCGTTCGACACGTCCATGACCGCCGTCATGAAATCGCTGCACCTCGACTCCGTGCTCGGCGTGCAGCTGGCCATGCTGGCCGTCGGCTCCTGCATGGGCGCGCTGGTCTTCGGCTCGCGCGAGCTCAAAGGCTCCCGCTGGCGTCACATGATCATGTTCCTCGCCTTGATGACCGTCGGCTTCGTGGTGATCCACCTGTGCCAGGGCAACCTGATCGTGATGGGACTGGTGGAGATCCTCACCGGCCTGACCATTTCGCCGGTATTCGCCTCCGGCAACCTCCTCGTCAAGGAGACCGTGCCCGAGGAATCGCTCACCGAAGGCCTGTCCTGGGTGAGCACCGCCGGCACGATGGGCGCGTCGTTCGGCTCCATGATCACCGGCATCGTGCTCGACCATTTCGATCCGGGCGTGGGATTGAGCCTGCCCGCCGTGTTCGTGGGCTGTTCGATTCCGTTCGCGCTGATCGGCTGGCTGCTGGTGCGCCGCCGCGGCTGACCGACGTTCGATCGTCAAGCGTCATAGCCGCCTGCCTCCGCGTCGAAGCGTCTCTTTAGATTCATAAGTGGAACACGTTATGGACGCGGACACGCGATTTCGAACACATGCGCACGGCAAACGTACGACATGCGCAACATGCGCGTCCGCGAAAGCATCAAGGAGCTGCAATGATCAAGGTTTCCGTAGTCGGTGCCAAAGGCCGCATGGGTTCGCACGTGGTCGACGCCGTCAATGCCGCCGCCGACGTCGAACTCGCGCTCGCGCTCGACGCAGGCGACGACCTGGCCGCCATCACCCCCGAAAACACCGACGTCGTGGTGGAGTTCACCGTGCCGAGCGTGTCGCTGGGCAATGTGCTCGCGCTCGTCAAGCAGGGCGTCGACGTGGTGGTGGGCACCACCGGCTGGACCGAAGAGAAGCTCGACCAGGTGCGTGCCGCGCTCGCAGCAGCTCCGCGTGAGGGCCAGAGCGTGTTCATCGCGCCGAACTTCGCCATTTCCGCGGTGCTCGCCGACCATTTCGCAAAGGTCGCGGCGCCGTATTTCGAATCCGCGGAAGTCATCGAACTGCACCACCCGACCAAGGTGGACGCTCCGTCCGGCACCGCTTTCCATACCGCGCAGGGCATCGCCGAAGCGCGCAAGGCGGCCGGCTTGGGTCCGGTTCCGGACGCCACCGAAACCGATGGCGGTTCCCGCGGCCAGGTGGTGGACGGCATCCACGTTCACGCCGTGCGTCTGCGTGGCCTCAACGCCCATGAGGAGGTGCTGTTTGGCAACTCCGGCGAACAGCTGACCATCCGCGCCGACAGCTTCGACCGCATCTCCTTCATGCCGGGCGTGCTGCTGGCCGTGCGCAAGGTCTCCACCGGAACCTACCCGGGTCTGACCGTCGGCCTCGACCACTTCCTCGACCTGTAATCGTATTTTTTCAAACTGCCGACGGGTGCATGTGTCTCCCGTCGGCAGTTTTTTTATGGCGGATCTGTTCCGATTATTTGGCAAGGCGTGCGATGGCGGCGCTGACTTCCGCCAGCTTTTCGTCGGCGACGGTACCGCCCTCCGCCGCGGCTTTGGCGACGCAATGGTGCAGATGGTCGTCAAGTAACAGTAGCGCCACCGACTTCAGCGCGCTGTCCGCTGCGGAAATCTGTGTCAGAATGTCGATGCAGTATTCGCCGTTTTCCGTCATCTGCCGAATGCCGCGCACCTGCCCTTCGATGCGATTCAATCGTGCGATGATCCTCTTCTGGTCGCTTGCGTACCCATGTTGTGTGGCGTTCATATCGTCCTCCTCGCTGCGCTGAAAATTTTATCTACGGCTGAAGTTTGCTCGTCCCTCTTGCCAATATACCCTATAGGGGTATATTGTGATGGTGTTTGCCGAAATCGAAAGCCAATTACGGACGGAAGGCGGCTGGAATATGCACATCGCAATCGCGCTTATTATGGCGCTGCTCGTCACGGCGGGCGTGCTGTGGTTCTTCTTCGCACCGCGCAAAGCATATCGTGCGCCGTTGCGCGACGGCGTGCAGGAAGCGGTCGTCGAGGTCAAAGGCGGGTATAGTCCGGCCATCATCGAAGCCGAAACCGGCATGCCGCTGCGACTCGTCTTCGATCGCAAGGAGGACGGCGAATGCTCGTCGCACGTCGTGTTCTCCGATTTCGGCGTCGACCTTGCGCTGCCGGCCTTCCGTACGACCACGCTGACGCTCAATCCCGACCAGCCGGGCGATTACCCTTTCGCCTGCGGTATGAACATGCTGCACGGCACATTGCGCATTCTGCCGGGCAAGCATGCTGCTGGCGCTGGTGCTGCTGGTGGTGGTGCCGCTACTATCGTTCCAGCCGATACCAAAGCGTCCGATTCTGGCGATTCGGGCACGCGTGCTCTGCAAGGGGGCTCCCATATGTCCGATTCTCCAGAATCGGACATTCGGGCCTTAGTTATCCGCCTCATTGTGGCCGCAATCTGCACGATTCCAGTGTTCGGTTCCACTATGCTCATGCTGTACCCAATGCCGAACTGGGCGCAATTCCTGCTGATGCTGCCGATTGTCGGCTATGCGGCGCTGCCGATTTTCCGCAGCGGTCTCGCGGCGATCGTTCATCGCGCTCCGGAAATGAACGCGCTTGTCAGCCTTGGTGCGCTTGCCGCATTCGCCTATTCCTGCGTGGTTACCTTCGTGCCGAACGTTCTTCCCGACAATGCGCGCGAGCCATATTTCGAAGCGGTCGGCGTGGTCGTCACGTTGATGCTCGTCGGCCAGCTGCTCGAAGCGCATGCACGTAAAGGCACTGGCGAAGCCATGCGCGCGTTAGCTGCTCTGCAGCCGAATACCGCGCGTGTGGTGCGTGACGGCAAGGAAACCGCAATCGCCATCGACGACGTGCATGTCGGCGACATCATCGTCATTCGTCCCGGCGAGCAACTGCCGGTCGATGGCATCGTCATATCCGGTCGTTCCACTGTGGACGAATCCATGATTACCGGCGAATCCATGCCGGTTTCCAAAACCGAAGGCAGCGAAGTGACTGGTGCCACCATCAACGGCGGCGGTTCGTTACGCTACCGTGCCACAAAAGTCGGCAAGGACACTGTGCTCGCGCAGATCATCGGCATGGTCCGAGCCGCGCAAAGTTCGAAAGCCCCCGTACAGCGTCTCGCCGACCGGATTTCCGGCATTTTCGTGCCGATCGTGGTGCTCATCGCCGTCTGGGCGTACACGATGTGGTTCGCGTTTGGTCCTGAACCGCGCGTCACACATGCGCTGGTCGCTGCAGTGTCGGTTCTGCTGATCGCCTGCCCGTGCGCGCTCGGCCTCGCAACCCCTCTGTCAGTGACGGTTTCGACCGGTCGCGCGGCGTGCATGGGGGTACTTGTCCGTTCCGCCGAAGCGCTGGAAACGTGCGGTAAAGTCAACGCCGTCGTACTTGACAAAACCGGCACAATCACCGCTGGCAAGCCCACTCTTACCGATGTGCTGCCGCTCGGCGTATGGCGTCGGTATCCCGATGATTTGCTGACGATTGTCGCCGCAGCCGAACGCGATTCCGAACATCCGTTCGCAGCAGCGATTGTCGCTGCAGCCGTGGAGCGTACGACTTCCGGACCTTCCAAGCCTTCCGAATTTTCTGCCGATTCCACGCTTTCCGTCGACTGTGTCGAAACCACCGATTTCCAAGCGATTGCCGGCCGAGGCGTTACTGCGCACGTCACTTTCCGCGGCCTGCCGCACACCGTCGCCGTTGGCAATGTCGATTTGATCGACGATCTTGACGTTGGCATGCCGTCCATCGCGTCCGATGTGGCCACGTCCGATGTGGCCGCGTCCGATACTCCGGAGATGAGCGCCGAAACAAGCGCCGAAACGAGCGCCGAAAAAGATCATGATACGGACCTCGACGCGATCATCGCCGACATGGAGCGCCTATCGGAGCAGGGCAAGACGCCGATGCTGGCAGCCATTGACGGCCATCTCGCCGGCATCGTAGCCGTCGCGGACGTGCCGAAAACCGACTCGCGTCAAGCCGTTGAACTGCTTGAAAAGCGCGGAATCGCAGTCATCATGCTTACCGGCGACAACGAAACCACTGCGCGTACCATCGCAAGCCAGGTCGGTATCGACGAACGTCATGTCATCGCCGGAGTGCGGCCGGAACGCAAGGCGGATGAAATCGCAAGACTGCAATCGCAAGGCTATACCGTGGCGATGGTCGGCGACGGTATCAACGATGCGCCTGCCCTCGCCCGTGCCAACGTGGGATTCGCCATCGGCACCGGCGCTGACGTGGCTATCCAATCCGCCGACGTGACGTTGATAGGAAAATCGCTTATGGGCCTCGTGCACGCGCTCGACTTGACACACGCCACCATGCGCAACATCGCGCAGAACCTTGGTTTCGCGCTCGGCTACAACAGTGTCGGCATCGCAATCGCGGCCGGCGTGCTGTATCCGTTCACCGGCATGATGCTCAATCCGATGATCGCGGGCGCCGCGATGGCGTTCTCGTCGCTGTGCGTGGTGACGAACGCGAGTCGGCTGCGCTTGTTCGACGCGGAAGCCTCGGCCACGAAATTCAAGACGTATCGGGTCCGCGAACCGGATTCGAGAGACAATCGAAGCAACAGACAGAAAGGAACCATCATGGGACTGTTCAGCGATCACAAGGCCAAGAAGGAAACCGAAAACATGGGTACGATGGGTACCGGACACTGCTGTGGCGGCCACGATATGCATGGCATGGGCACGGGCGATTCCGCCGCAAACAGCGCGAAGGACCCAGTCTGCGGTATGAGTGTCGAGCCGGCCACCGCCGCGGCCACCCGCGAATATGACGGTATCACCTACTATTTCTGCAACCCAGGTTGCGCCGACAAGTTCGAGCAGAATCCGCAGGCTTATATCGGCGCTTATATCGGCTGAAGTCCGGTTTCCGTCCATTTCCGATTCGCCGACGTCATGTAACATCCATGCGTCGGCATTTTTGTCCTCGTCGGTGAATGCCGATTCAATACGACCATCCCGCATAACGACAGTGTCATTGGCTTCGGCGCCAGGCATAAGAACAGTGTCGTGAATAACAAGATTCGATGTGTGCTTGCTTGCGGACGAGTTGGGGGAGTGCCTTGGCGGCTCCGAAGGTGCTGTGCGCGTGCGTATCGAAGATATCAATGACTGTTTCAATTTACTCGACGAACTTGAAGATTGATCTGAAGGATTGAGTCGAATACCGGTCCGAATGCCGATCTGATGAACGATTGGGAATACGATTTGCTGAAGCCTCGCTGGGAAGTGGAGGCGGGAATGGAAGTGCAATGAATACCTTGCGTAATGCGTTGAAACGCGACCGTCCGTCCACCGGATTGTGGGCAGCGCTGATTTTCCTCGTATCGTTGAACTTGCGCCCCGCCATCGCCGCCGTCGGACCGGTCCTCACCCAAATGGGAACCGACCTCGCGTGGGGTGAGGGCGTGCAGGGTGTGTTGACCGCGATTCCGCTGATCGCCTTCGCCGTGGTCAGTCCGTTCGTCACGTTCCTTGCGCGACGCATCGGCATCGACATGTCGATTCTGCTGGCTTTGCTATGCATCGCAGCTGGCGATTTCGTGCGTTCGTTCGGCGGAAACGTCGGCATCTGGCTGGGCACAGTGGTGTTCGCTGCCGCCATCGCTGTCGGCAATGTTCTGGTACCGGTAATAGCGAAACGCGATTATGCCGGCCATGTTGCGATGGCGACCGGCGTCTATTCCGGCTGCATCACCGCCGGCAGCGCCACGGCCGGACTGATTTCCTCGCCACTTGCGCAAATGTGGGGCGGATGGCGTGCGTCGCTGGCTTTCTGGAGTGTGCCGCCGCTGGTCGTCGCCGTGCTGTGGGCGTTGCGTATCCTGCACAATCGCAAAGTCGTTATCGCTTCCGCCGGCGGCACCATCGAAACCAGCGATACTGGCGATATCGATGATATTGGCGATCGCAGCACGACGGCCAACGCACAAAACCCGCATTCCGCACAGCGACCGGCATGTTCCACGCAATCGTCGCATGGCGTGTTCACCCGCGTGCTGCGCCGTCCGATGACGTGGTACGTGACGGCCTTCATGGGACTGCAATCGTCCGCCTTCTACACCATGTCCAACTGGATGCCGTCCATCTCGGCGTCCATCGGCTACGACGCCTCCACCGCCGGCGTGCATCTGTTCATCTTCCAAGGCATCGGCATTTTCTCCGGCCTGCTCATTCCGAAATTCATGAACGTGCGCGGCAACCAGGTCTGCGCGGCGCTTACCGCCAGCGCTCCCATGCTGATCGCCGGCCTTGGCATGCTGCTGCTGCCGCATCTCATGCCGGTATGGGCGTTCGTCGGCGGCTGCGCGCAAGGCGCGTCCCTGGTGGTGGCGCTCGCATTGATCGCGTTGCGCGGCCGTGACAGCGCCGAAACCGTGGTGCTGTCGGGCGTCGCGCAGTCGTTCGGCTATCTGATCGCCTCGCTCGGCCCGCTTATGTTCGGCGTGCTGGTCCAGGCCACCGGCGGCCATCATGTGCCGCTGATGGTGTTCACGTTCGTCGCTTTCCTGCAGTGCGTCGTCGCGGTCGTCGTCGGCAGGCCTTCCAAAATGTGACTTTTCGCGTCTCATGAAATCGCAAGCGTCCGCAGAGGGAAGTACCGTTAGCCGTATGACAAGCCCTAAGACTGACGGTACTATGCATCTGCTCGATCCTGCTCCCTTCGGACGTATCCTTCCGGCCATGGTCACCCCCATGAAGGCTGACGGAGCCGTAGATTTCGAAGCCGCGCAACAGCTGGCGAGGCAGCTCGTGGCGGATGGTGCCGACGGTCTTGTGGTCAACGGCACCACCGGCGAATCTCCGACCACCCACATGGAGGAGAAGGTCGAGCTGGTTCAGGCCGTCAAGGAAGTCGTG
>OKSB01002702.1_pt1 | contig 15273 bp, 10 predicted proteins | sample 1601171 | NCBI WGS metagenome assembly OKSB01 (sample SAMEA3541496, study PRJEB24748) | human gut metagenome | biome: human gut; feature: human-associated habitat; material: faeces | place: China | collected 2012 | reverse complement strand
CATCATTATATCAAGCACCGCCAGAGCTATATCGCCGTTTTCCGAGAAAACGCGCCCAAGGCGGCTCCCGCCGCGGCGCAGGCCGCGCCGGGCCAGTCCACCGCCACGCAGCAGCCCACGACCCGCGTGCCGGAAAAGAAGATCGTGGATACCCGCAAGTCCACCAACGTCAACCTCGACAAGTATGATGAGAAGCTGCAGGACATGGCCGAGCGCAGCAGCGCCGGCGGCGGACGCCGCGACAGCCTGAGCGCCGGCAAGGAGAAGTTCCGCAGCGCCGCGAACAAGAAAAACGGCAGGGGTGCGCCGACCTTCTCCAACAAGCGCCGTCAGGAGGAGGCCGAGAAGATGCGCCGCCTCCAGCTCGAGATCGCCAAGAAGACCCCGCTGACCGTCAAGATCCCCGATGAGATCTCCGTCGGCGAGCTGGCGAGCCGCATGAAGAAGACCGGCGCGGAGGTCGTCAAGTGCCTGATGAAGAACGGCGTCATGGCGTCGCTTTCCCAGATGATCGACTTCGATACCGCGTCCTTTGTCGCCGAGGAGCTCGGCTGCAAGGTCGAGAAGGAAGTCGTCGTCACCATTGAGGAGAAGCTCATCGACGACCATGAGGATACCGCCGACGAGCTCAAGCCCCGCGCTCCCGTCGTGGTCGTCATGGGTCATGTCGACCATGGCAAGACCTCGCTGCTCGACTATATCCGCAACGCGCATGTCGCCTCCGGCGAGGCCGGCGGCATCACGCAGCACATCGGCGCCTATCAGGTGCAGATCAAGGGCAAGCCCATCACCTTCCTCGATACCCCGGGCCATGAGGCGTTCACCTCCATGCGTGCCCGCGGCGCGATGATCACGGATATCGCCATCCTCGTCGTCGCCGCCGAGGACGGCATCAAACCGCAGACGGTCGAATCCATCAACCACGCCAAGGCCGCCGGCATCCCCATCATCGTGGCGATCAACAAGATGGATAAGCCGGACGCGAACCCCGAGCGCATCAAGGAGCAGCTCACGAAGTACGACCTGCTGGCTGAGGACTGGGGCGGCGACACCATCGTCTGCCCGATCTCCGCCAAGACCGGTATGGGCGTGGATAATCTGCTCGAGATGGTCGCGCTGACCGCCGAGGTCGGCGAGCTCAAGGCCAACCCGAACCGCGCCGCCAGCGGCGCCGTCATCGAGGCGCGCCTTGACAAGGGCCGCGGCCCCATCGCGACGCTCCTCGTGCAGAACGGTACGCTCCATCAGGGCGATATCATCATCGCGGGTACGGCGGTCGGCCGTGTGCGTATGATGACCAACGATAAGGGCCAGAAGCTCACGAGCGCGGGCCCGTCCGTTCCCGTGGAGATCACGGGCCTCGGCGAGGTGCCGGGCGCGGGCGCGAACTTCAACGCCGTCGCCGACGAGCGCCTGGCGCGCGAGCTGGTCGAGCAGCGCAAGGCCGAGGAAAAGGCCAAGGCCAACGAGCCCATCTCCAAGGTCTCGCTGGAGGATCTGTTCAGCCAGATCCAGGCGGGCGAGATGAAGAACCTGAACATCATCGTCAAGGCGGACGTGCAGGGCAGCGTCGAGGCGGTCAAGGCCTCGCTGGAGAAGATCTCCAACGACGAGGTCCGCGTGCGCGTCATCCACGGCGCGGTTGGCGCGATCAACGAGAGCGACGTCATGCTCGCCTCCACCTCGAACGCCATCATCGTCGGCTTCAACGTCCGTCCCGACGCGGCGGCCCGCGACAGCGCGGCCCGCGCCCACGTCGATATGCGGATGTACCGCGTCATCTACGACGCCATCAACGAGATCGAGGCGGCCATGAAGGGTATGCTCGCGCCCAAATTCCGCGAGAACGTCATCGGCCACGCCGAGATCCGCCAGACCTTCAAGGTGTCCAACGTCGGCACCGTCGCCGGCTGCTATGTCACCGATGGCAAGATCCAGCGCTCCTGCGAGGCGCGCATCGTGCGCGACGGCATCGTCATCCACGAGGGCCATCTCGCCTCCCTCCAGCGCTTCAAGGACGCCGTCAAGGAGGTCGCCTCCGGCTATGAGTGCGGTCTGAACTTCGAGAAGTTCAACGACATCAAGGAGGGCGACGTGGTCGAGGCCTACGTCATGGAGCAAATCGAACAGTAAGATATTTTCAAAAATATGCATCGCGTATTTTTGAGCAGGATGCAGGGTGCCGCGGCGCACGCGCTGTGCTCGCACACCTGCACCCTGAGCGGTATTATTCTGACGCGCATGTCGTCAGAAAAACGATCACAATTTTTGCGCCGTGCGCGGCGCAATTCTGCGAAGCCTTAGGTGAGGGCGGGCGGTCGCCCGTCCTCACCTTTCTCAAAGGAGGTCATTTTTATGGCAAGCAACCGCATCGGGCGCATCAACGAGGAGATCCAGCGCGAGCTGAGTTCTCTGTTCCGCACCCTCAAGGACCCGCGCGTGCAGGGCGGCATGGTCACCATCACACACGTTGACACCACCACCGACCTGCGCTACTGCCGCGTGTTTGTGAGCGTGCTGGATAAAACGCAGGAGAAGGACGTGATCCGCGGCCTGAAGTCCGCGGCGGGCTATCTGCGCCGCGAGCTGGGTATGGCGATGAGCCTGCGCTACACGCCGGAGCTGCAATTTACGGCGGACGATTCCATCGAGTACGGCGCGCACATTCTGGAAATGCTGCGCGACCCGACGAAGGTCAAGCCCGCGAACCCCGCAAACGAGCATATTGTACTGGACGGTGAGGAAGAATGACGGTCAAGGAGGTCGCCGCCTTTCTGCGCGCGCATGACAGCTACCTGATCCTGACCCACCGCCGCCCCGACGGCGACACGCTCGGCTGCGCCGCGGCGCTGTGCGCCATGCTGCGGCAAATGGGCAAAACGGCGGCACTGCTGCCGAACGCCGAGGTCACGAGCCTCTATGCCGATTACGTCGCGCCCTACTGGGCGGCGGAGGACTACCGCTATGAAACGGTCGTCTCCGTCGATCTCGCGGCGCTGGGGCTCTTCCCCGACAATGCGGAGCGCTTTAAGAACAGGGTCGATCTTGCCATCGACCACCATCCGAGCTATGAGGGCTTCGGAAAGGAAAGCTGCGTCCACCCGGAGTGTGCCGCCTGCGGCGAAATTCTCTATGAGTTGGCGGTCGAGCTGGGACAGCTCACCCCTGCCGTCGCCCTGCCGCTCTACGTCGCGGTCAGTACGGACACGGGCTGCTTCGTCTACTCCAACGTGACGGCGAACACGCACCGCGTAGCCGCCGCGCTGATGGAGACGGGTATTGACTACCGCGCGGCGAACAAGCGCCACTTTCGCACCAAAACGAAGAAGCGGCTTGCGCTGGAGGCGGAGCTGCTGCGTACGATGGAGTTTTACGACGAGGGGCGCGTGGTCGTCGTCACGCTGCCGCTGAGCCTTGCGGAAAGACTCTCGCTCACCGAGGCGGACATGGACGATGTCTCCGCCCTCGGCGGCGTGGTAGAGGGAACGGACTGCTCCATCACGATGAAGGAGACGAAGGACGGCGCGTGGAAGATCAGCGTGCGCACCGGCGCGCGCGTCAACGCGACGAAGGCCTGCGCCGCCCTCGGCGGCGGCGGACACCGCGCGGCCTCCGGCTGCGTGTACCACGGCCCGCTCGCGGAAGCGAAGGCGGCGATCCTCGCCGCCGTGCAGGCTGCGGTGGAGGAGTAAAGAGCAGTTCCGCCTTGCGGCGAAACGCTTGAACGGCGCAAACGCGCCGAATGCTTGGCGCAAAGGAGGCGCAGCCTATGCCGGACGGCATTCTCATCATCGACAAGCCGACAGGCTGGACGAGCATGGACGTGTGCGCCAAGCTGCGCGGCATCCTGCGCGAAAAGCGCATCGGTCACGCGGGAACGCTCGACCCCATGGCGACCGGCGTCCTGCCCGTGTTTGTGGGCCGCGCGACCAAAGCGGTGCAGTTTGCCGAAAACGGGCGAAAGGAATATCACGCCGTTTTGAAGCTCGGCACGGTCACCGACACGCAGGATACGACCGGCGCGGTGCTGGAAGCGCATCCGGTCACCGTCGGCGCGGACGAGGTGCGCGCGGCACTGGAGCACTTTACCGGCGAGCTTTTGCAGCTCCCGCCGATGTACTCCGCGCTCAAGGTCAACGGGCAGAAGCTCTATGATCTCGCGCGGCAGGGCAAGACCGTGGAGCGCAAGCCGCGCGCCATCACCGTTTACGAGCTGGAACTGCTGGAGCAGTCCGCACCGGACGAATTTGCCCTGCGCGTGGTGTGCTCCAAGGGGACCTACATCCGCACGCTCTGCCAAGATCTCGGGCAGGCGCTCGGCTGCGGCGGCTGCATGGCGGCGCTGCGGCGCACGATGGCGGCGGGCTTCCGCATTGAGGAGGCCGTGACGCTGGAACGGGCGCAGGAGGAGCGCGAAGCCCTGCTCCTGCCGCTGGACGAATATTTCCGTGCCTACCCGCGCTTTACCGTGCAGAATGAGACGCAGGAAAAGCGCGCCTACAACGGCAACGCCTTCACCGCGCGCGGCGTTGCGGATGGGGAATACCGCGTTTACGACCGCGCGGGGAACTTCCTCTCGCTCTCCCGCGCGGAGGGCGGCGAGCTGCGCGCCATCAAGAATTTCTTTTGAGGAAAACCGACCATGAGTGAAGCAACTGTTATCGCCCTCGGCTTTTTTGACGGGGTGCATCTGGGCCACGGCGCGCTGCTGCGGAAAACGGCGGAGCGCGCCCGCGAGCTGGGCGTCACGCCCGCGGCCTTTACCTTCGACCGCTCGCCGAAGGAGTTTGTCACCGGCGTTCCCGTGCCGCTGCTCACAAGCGCGGCGGAGCGCGCGGAGATCATCCGTGAGTATTACGGCATCGGCACGGTATTTGTCGAGCCGTTCGACCGCGCGATGATGACCATGCCGTGGGAGGACTTCATCACCGAGCTGCTGGTGAAGAAGTACCGCGCCGTACACCTCGTCGCGGGGCACGATTTCCGTTTCGGCTACAAGAATCAGGGCGATCCGGAGAAGCTGCGCGAAAAATGCCGTGCGCTCGGCCTTGGCTGCGACATCATTCCCAAGGTGGAGCTGGACGGCGTGACCGTCAGCTCGACCTATATCCGCTCGCTCGTCGAAGCGGGCGAGGTGGAGCGCGCCGCGCGCTTTCTCGGGCACCCGCACCGCATGAGCGGCACGGTCCGCCACGGCGAGGGCATCGGCAAAAAGCGCCTGTTTCCCACGGCGAACCTTGTGCCCGACGCGCACAGCATCGTGCCGAAGCGCGGTGTGTACGCCACGCGGGCTTACCTTCCCGATGGCACGCAGCGCGTCGGCGTGACGAATGTCGGCGTGCGCCCGACGGTCAGCGACGCCCGACGTGTGACCGTGGAAACCTATCTTGTGGACTTTGACGGAGACCTCTACAGGCAGGAGCTGCGGCTCGATTTCTGCGCCTACCTGCGGCCGGAGAAAAAGTTTCCCTCCACACGGGAGCTGCACGACCAGATCGCCGAAAATATCCGCGAGGCGGCGTCGCTCGTTTCCCTGACGGAGCGGGACGGAAAAACCGATAAATAGCATCGGAAAAAATGATAAGGCGGCACCGCGCAATTTGGCAAGCAGATTCGGCGAGAGATTTTTCGTCAAGGCAAGGCTTGAAAAGCGCAGGAATACTGTATGTATTTCAAGCTTTTCAAACCACAGAATTGGCGGAAAAGATCCGGCGAAGCGCGAAGACGCAATTGTGCGGTGCTGCCGTAAGAAAAAAGAACGGAGTCTCTCCCAATGCTGTTCGGATTTGGAGGTAGCCTCCAACGGCTATCTCCAAATTTTCTATATCTCCGTTCGGATAAGTAGTACACAAAAATCGTTGTTTACAAAAAAGATTTTTCTGTATATAATAAAAATGAAGATTGATTTATTCTTCGGATGTTTTAACACAAGCGAACAAGTTTGAACAAGAAGTTGCATGTTCAAGCCCCGCACATAGCAGTATTTCCCATCGACAGATGGGCAGTGTTGCTGTGTGCGGGTTTTTTATATATACATCTCAGTTAAATATTAGGAGGAAAATACGATGGAAATGAATTTGATTCAAGATGGAATCAGAGTTACCGTTGAGGTATCTCTAAGCAATGTGAAGGGCTACGAACAGATGGGCATCACTATCTCCCCTGACGCTACGACCTTGTTGCCTCAAGTTAAGACGCTGATGCAGCGCGTTCAGGCTCGCGCTCGCGCAATGATGCTTCGCGAGATGGCTGGCAAATTCATGGAGATTAGTGTCTCCGGTGTGTTCCCGGAGTATGAATATCAGACTATTCAGGCACATGCTGAGCTTTCTATTGGAAGTGGCCTTGTCACAATTCTCAACAGCCCTGCAGTTGAGTTTGTGCCCGCAAAGATGGCCGAAGCCTGTATTTTTGGACAGGAGGACATCGAGAGGGCTAAAGAAGCACTTTTGATTCAGTTACTGGCTGGATTTGCCGTTTTGGGAGGTGCACACCATGAACATTGCTGACAAGGTGAAGATGGACTTCGAGAACGCCATCAACACCGCAATTAAAGACTGGGAGCGCGACGCCCATGAGCCTGCCGGTCTGTTCTCAAGAAACCGTAAACTGGACAAAGTGACCATGATTAAGGCGATCTGCCTTATGGGCGGCAACAGTCTGCGCAAAGAGCTATACGATTATCCCAGCCTTAAAGTCTCTGCGTCCAGCTTCTCCGAGCGCCGCGCCGCTATCAACTCTGAACTGCTGTATTATGTCCTGCGCCGCTTCTCCGACACAGATAACGGCAACGACGCCTTTCTCTGCAAGGGACGCAAGCTGATTGCCATAGACGGCGTAAACTTCAATACTGCCCTCAACAAAGATTCGCCGTCCTTCATGCCTGCGCCCAATACTGCCAAGGGCGGCTACAACCAGTACAAGGCCACGGTCATGTTAGACCTGCTGTCCCATCAGACGGTGGACATGGTTTTGCACCCCATCAGCAAGCAGAACGAACACGCTGACGCGGCTTTTATGGTGGCGTGGAACGATTTCCCGCCTTGTATTTTCGTATGCGACAGACTTTACTCTTCCTATCCCTTAATTGCAGATTTTCAGCAAAAGGGGCTAGACTTCGTTATTCGCACTAAGCAAAATAACGGTGCGCTAAAGCCGATACAAGCGTTGCAGATGAAAGATCTGGATGAAGATATAGAGTTTGTTCTCACAGACAGTCAATCGCTGGAAAGCAAGAAAAAGGGGCATATCTATGTGAACACAGGCAGTAAGCGGGGCAAGGTCAACAGCCCCCGCACCTATGTGTCCCGCTTTGCCCACCCACTGCCCTATATCATGCGGCTGAGAGTGGTGCGCGGCAGACTGCCTAACGGAGATTTGGAAACCCTCTTGACCTCGCTTTCACGCGATGAGTTCAGCGCCGCAGAAATTATGGAACTTTACAGACTCCGTTGGCGGGAGGAAATTTTCTTTCGCCATATCAAGTACGATTGCGGAGCCAGCCGTATGAAATGCAAGAAGGAGGATTACTCCCGGCAGGAGATTTACGGACACTTCATCACTTCCGCCGCCGTCTGGAAAATCATCAACGGCATCGTCCTTGAACAGAAACCAGATAACGCCTATGAGTACAAAATCAATATCAAAATGGCGACCTATCTGGTAAAGCGTTTTTTGGCAACGCCCAACGCAAGTGGCGAACAACTCATAAAGGATATGTCCAGTTATCTGGTGCAAGTAAAGCCCGACAGAGCCAATGTACGCAATTTGCATCCGACCTCGTTTGTCCCGTTCAACTACCGGGTTGCTTAAATTTCAACTTGTTCTTGTGTTGCACAAAAAATGGACTGGTTTTTTAGTGAAAGTCAATAACGCCAAAATCGCAACAAGGGCCAAAAGAGAAGTGAAAATAATCCAAAAGCGCGGCGGAACAGCGATAGTGCTGCTCTGCCGCGCTTTCTCTCTGATGTATCAACATACTCTGCCGAAGTTGGAAAAGTTGGTTGGCCTGCACGGGCCAATAATCAGCACCGAAACGGACACACTCTTGAACTATACAGCGAGCATCGCTGACGCATATAATGCTCATTTCGGAGGTGTTGAAATGAGTAAAATTTTCTGCAACTGAGGAATTTTACTCAAACAAATTTCACACATGAGAAAAAAGATTTTTGAGACAGGCCTTCTATCCATTGATATTAGGGCATTGTCGCGGGCACTTGAAAAATTTTTTCCGTGCGGCGGCATAAAAGTGAAGCCGGAAGCTTGAGCGAATGAGCCTTGAAGAAAATTTTTCTCATATCGCGCTTCACGACCTGTAATACATAAACGACGAAAGGACAGCGGCAAATTGCCGTTGTCCTTTCTGCTTGCGCGGTTGAAATTATGGAGAAAGCCCTTGCATTTCTATGACCTATCGGGTAAAATGACATTGGAAACGCGATTAAGCGGCAGCTCATAGGGTGCTGGAACACCCTATGAGCCTATGAAGAGTGAGTTAGGCACTCAACACAATGACCTTACGGTCACACCACAAGCTCATTATACCCGTGCGGACTTGTTTTTTCAAGAGCAAGCGTCGGGGTGATGGGCAATTTGTGTTACGCTTTTACAGCGGAGTTGAGTTTACGCTCGACACCGCTTTTTTGCGTTTCCGAACAGGGCGGCGGGGAGCCCCGCGCTCCCCGTCCGCCCCAATTCGGAAACGGAGGACAATTTCATATGAAGCAGACAGCACGAAGGTTCCTGTCGCTCCTGCTTTCGCTGGCACTGCTGTGCGGCTTGTGTGTGCCGTCAGCTTTTGCCGCCGAAGGCGGATTCAGCGATACCAAAGGCCACTGGGCCGAAAGCTCCATCGAGCGTTGGAGCGACTACGGCATCGTTCAGGGCAGCAACGGCAAGTTCAGCCCCAACGACAACTTGACCCGCGCCCAGATGGCGGCCATCCTCGCCCGCCTGTTGGCTCTGCCCAAGGCGGAAAGTGCGGGCTTTACCGACGTGGCGGAAAACGCGTGGTACGCCGACGGCATCGACCGTTGCTATGCCGCAGGCATCATGCTCGGCTCTGACGGCAAGGCCATGCCCAACAATTCCATTACCCGCGAGCAGACCATGACCATGCTGTGCCGCGCTCTGGGCATTGAGGCGAAAGAAAACGCCGACCTCTCTGCTTACACCGACGCGGATGAGGTAAGCAACTACGCCGCAGGCTATGTCGCCGCCATGGTGGAAAGCGGCATCGTCAAGGGCACGAGCGACAGTACCCTGTCTCCCAAGAGCGACATCAATCGCGCCTCTGTTGTCGTTATTCTTGACCGCGCCATCGCGGTCTACGCCAACGAGGACAATGCCACCGTGGACGCGAAGGACGCGGACGGCTTGATTTTGGTCGTGGCGGACAAGGTCACCGTGAAGAACGTCCCCAAGGGCGTGAACGTCCTTGTGAGCAAGACCGCCGCCGGCACGAAGGTCGACGGAAAAACCGTTGCCGCCGGTGCGACTTACACCGCCGCTGAACAGACCAGGCCAAGCTCCGGCGACAGCTCCGGTGGTGGTGGCGGCGGAAGCTACACGCCGCCAGCCCCCTCTGATTTGACCGTCGCTGAGAGCAAGTCCATTTCCAGCGGCACCTATCAGAATATCACCATCACCGACGCCGTGGGCGACGGCGAGGTCACCCTTTCCAATGTTACTATTAACGGCGATTTGACCATCAACGGCGGCGGCTCCAACTCCATCAAGCTGGTCAACTGCGCCATAAAGGGCAAGGTCATCATGGATAAGGCAAGCGGCGAGCCGCCCCGCCTGCACCTGACCAACACCCCCGTTGCCAAGGTGGAGACCGTCAAACCCGCCATCATTGAGGCGACGGACGTGGCTTCTGCTGTGACCGCTGTGGAGGCGAAAGCCACTCTTGAGGTCAAGGGCGAGAATACCACCATCGCCGCTGTGACCGTTCCCGCCTCCGTGGAAAGCACCGTCACCGTCACTGTGACGGCGGGCAATATTGCCAAGGTGGAAGCCAAGGGCGAGACCGCTGTTATCGGCGCGGGCACCGTCAGTACCGTTGTGGCGGAAGCCGCCGTCAGCGTGGACTCTGCCACCGTTACCAAGGTGGAAGTGCCCGAAACGGCTGAAAACGTCGTGGTCAATGTGACCGGCAGTTCTGAGATTGAGATCAAGGCGGATTCTGCCAGCACCAAAATCGCCGCCGATGACGCAAGCAAGGTTACCGTCAGCGGCGATGCCAAGGACAATGTTACACCCCACACCCACATTTGGGGCGAGGGCAAAGTTACTAAGGCAGCCACCTGCTATGCCGAGGGCGTAAAGACCTATACTTGCACTGCTGAAAATTGCCCTGTTAAGACCAAGACCGAAGCCATTGAGAAAACTGAACATACCAAGGGTGAGGCGGTCACGGAAAACAATAAAGCCGCCACCTGCACCGAGGCGGGCAGCTATGACGAGGTCGTGTATTGCTCCGTTGAAAACTGCAAGGCAGAGCTCAGCCGCACGACAAAGACGGTTGCCGCCACAGGTCACAGCGCCAATTCAACTTGGAACAAGAACGAGACACACCACTGGCACATCTGCGACCGCGAAGGCTGCAACACCAAAATGGATGAAGCCGCCCACACTTGGGACAGCGGCACGGAGACTACCCCTGCCACTTGCACCACTGCGGGTGTTAAGACTTACACCTGCACCTGCGGTCAGACTAAGACCGAGGACATCCCTGCGCTGGGGCACAACTTCACCGTCGATTACAGCAAGGACGAGACCGGGCATTGGCACGTCTGCACCCGCACCGGCTGCACCGCCACCGACACCAAGGCGGCGCACACCTATCCCGACAATGCAAAATGCGATGAAGTCACCAACTGCACCGTCTGCGACTATACGAAACCCGCCGGTAAGCATAGTTGGGACGACGGCACAGTGACCAAGCCCCCCGCCTGCACAGAAAAGGGCGTGAAGACTTTCACCTGCACCTCCTGCGGCGAAACCAAAACCGATGACATCGCCGCCACCGGACATACCGATGTCATTGACGCCGCTGTCGCCGCCACTTGCACCACTGCGGGTAAGACTGAGGGCAAGCACTGCTCTGCCTGTTCCGAGGTCCTTGTGAAGCAGGAGGAAATCCCCGCCACCGGTCACAAATGGGACAGCGGCACCGTCACCACCCAGCCCACCGAAGAATCCGAGGGCGTGAAGACCTATACCTGCACCGTTGAAGGCTGCAACGCCACCAAGACCGAAACCCTCCCTGCGGTCAGCGCCTCCTATGTTCGCTGGAAGGCGGGACAGACCTGTGCCTTGGAATGGAGTTCCGTTGGTGGAGCCGCGAGATATAAAATTTCCGTTTTTGCAGGGGAAAATACAGAAGGAACGGCTGCTTTGACCCGTACACCCACCAATACTTACTACAATATGGTGAGCATTGTAATGACGCTCGCAGGTGAGAACGGTGTTACATACTCCGTCAAGGTCGAAGCCCTTGATAAAAGCAATAATGTCTTAGGTACAGTTGGTATTCTGAACGGTGCTATTGTTGTAACGGTTTCCGGTTCTGCGCCTGTATATAGCTTCACCGTCGGCGAGGACAATAAGACCTATACCATGACCTTTGGCGCAAACACGCCGAATGGTCCCCGCACAATATTCTGGAACAAAGGACAAAATAACGAAGAATATACTATTCTGAGTAGCTACGTTAATTTAACGGACACTAATGAACGCACAAATACGTTTGCTAACGGGGACGTATGCAGTCTGCGTATCTGGACATCAAGTAAATTGAACGATGATTTGTCCGTGTGTTCCATCACTCTGACACCTACGTCTACCGTGACTTACACGGCACCTGCCGAAGAAAGCGAATAAGCATCAGTACAAGGGCGGCGCATTTGCGCCGCCCTTTGTTGTTTTTGTGTTGAGCATTATGTAAAAAAAGGCCCCCGCCTGTTTTCACAACAGGCGGGGGTCTCGCAGAATTTTTCTTAACCGAACAAATTAAAGTGTTTTCCGAACAGCATTGGAGTCTCTCCGTTCTTTTTTCTTATTTCACGGCGCTTTTCCGACGCGCTTTTTGCCGCCTCTCCGCTACAATGAGGAAAAACGACCGGGAGGTGGACAAGCCTTGAAGCGTGGAGAGCTTGCCGTAAAATTGGAACGATGGGAGCCGCTGGCCCCCTGCGCCGCCTGCTTCCTGCTGACCGCAGTGCTCTGCGGCGCGCAGCTTTTCGGCGGCTATGCGCCCTTTGCCCTCGGGCTTGTCGCCGCGGCGGGAAGCGGGAAGCGCGGCCTTGCCGCGCTGCTCGGCGGTGTGGCCGGAGCGCTGGTGTTCCTCGACTTTTCCCACGCGCTGCGCACGCTGGCGGTCGCGGTGCTGCTCTACACGGCGAACAACGCCTTCTGCGAAACGAGGTGGTATCGCTCGCGGCGCTTCCTGCCGGCGATGACGGCGCTGATGTACCTTGCGGTGGAGCTTGTGTATCTGCTGCAGGCGGGGGCGGACCGGGCGGCGCTGTGCCTTTTGAGCATTGCGCTTGCCGTGCTGGCGGCGGTGTGCGCCCGCGCGGTGCTTGAGGGGAAAACGATGAATGAGGAGCAGCGGCAGGCGGCGCTGCTGGTGGTCGTCACCGGCGTGCTGATGGCGGCGTCTGCGCTGCGGCTTGAAAACGGCTTTGCGCCGGGGCGCATCCTTGCGATGCTGCTCGTGATGCTGCTCGCCTACGACCGCAGCGCCGGAACGGCGCTGGCGGCGGCGCTCGGCATCGGGCTTGCCATGGATCTGACGGCGCAGCCGGGGAGCTTCCTCCACGCGGCGGTCTACGGCTTCGGCGCGCTTTCGATGGGAAGGGAGCGCCGGGGACGGCGCGTGGGCGCGGCGCTGCTGTGGTGCGTGTCGCTCCTCCTGCTTTCTCTGCCGCTGGACGCGGAGCAGGGCCTGATCCTGCTCTACGAGGGCCTTTGCGCGACGCTCCTCTTCCTCGTGCTGCCGAACCGGCTGTTCGGCGGCAAGCGACTTGCGGCGGAGAAGCCGGAAGCGGATACCGCGGAGACGGAGGAGGCCGAGCGCTCTACGGCGCGCCGCCGCTTGAGCGCGACCGCGCTCGCGCTGCGCGAGCTGTACGACAGCCTGATGCGCACGCCGAAGGCGGAGGATGAAAACCCCGCGATGATCTTCGACCGCGCGGCGGAGCGCGTGTGCCGCGGCTGCTCGCTGCGCACGATCTGCTGGGAGCGCGACTATGCCAAGACCTACAACGCGCTCAACGACGCGACGCCCGCGCTGCTCACGCAGGGGCGCGGGCGCGGCAGCGACTTTCCCTCGTATTTTACGGATCGCTGCATCCGATTTCCGAGCTTTCTGTCGGCGGTCAACAGCGAGCTGAGCGCCTTCCTGCTGCGGCGGCAGTACCGCGGGCGGCTCGCCGACACGCGCGCGCAGGCGGCGGGGCAGTACGCCCAGCTCTCCGAGCTGCTCAGCGGCGCGGCGGAAACGCTGGAGGCACAGCCGACGGCGGCGGAGACGCTGCTGACCTATCGCGTGGGCGCGGCGCTGCGGCCCAAGGAGGGCGAGAACGTCAGCGGCGACAGCGTGACGCAGTTCGAGACCGAGGACGGACGGCTCTGCCTGCTGCTCTCCGACGGCATGGGCTGCGGGGAGGAGGCGCGGCGCGAATCGGCGCTGGCGGTGCGGCTCTTAGAGCGCTTTCTGCGGGCGGGCGTGGAGACCTCCGGTGCGCTCAAAACGCTCAACAGCGCCCTGACGCTGCGTGCCGAGGTGTCCGAGAGCTTTACGACCATCGACCTTCTGACGCTTTCGCTGCGCGACGGCGCGGCGGAGGTCTATAAGTACGGCGCGGCGCCGTCCTACGTCAAGCGCGGCGCTCGGGTGCGGCGCATCACCGGCTCCTGTCTGCCGGCGGGCCTGCAAAGTGCGGATACCCGGCCGGAGACGACCGGCTTCACGCTGGAGAAGGGCTCCTTTTTCGTCATGCTCAGCGACGGCGTGGCCGACGTGAACGACGACGGCTGGCTCATGGCGCTGCTGGAAAAATTTCAGGGCGACGATCCGCAGGCGCTTGCCTCGGCGATTCTTGCCGCGGGCCGTGAGCGCCGCGGCGGCGATGATGATTGCGCGGTGCTGGCGCTTTATCGGGATAAGGACGGCGGCGCGGTGGAGGTATAAGCGGGGCCGCGCGGGGGAATACTTTCCTTGTCAAAATTATGTGGGCAAGGAGTGATGCGCCATGGTCAGGGGTACGTCCCGACGGGTGATCGTTGTGGAATCACCGGATACCAATTTGTTTGAGCAGGCAATTTTCATCGTGCGCAACGATGCGCTGAGTAAGGACGGCGTGACGGCGCAGCAGCTCGTGGACGAGGCGTGCCGCGTCGCCAGGAGCTATACGCGCTCGCACAGCACGCGCCGGCCGCTGCTGCGGTGCGGCTCGCCCGTGTTCTGGAGCGCGGCGGGCGCGCTCGGCATTGCACTGGTCTGGCTTTTGACTGCGCTGGTCTGAGGAAGACCGGTCTCCTCCTTGGCGGGACGCTTTGGGCGTCCCGCCCTTTTTGCACTGTCGAAAAAGTGGCAAAACCACTTTTTCGAGAAGGCTTCGCTGCGTTCTGCGCCTCGGTTGTCCGCTGAAAGCGGACAATTCGACGCTCACTCCGCGCAAAGTGTTTTCTGCCACGCGCAGGTCGCGGCAGAAAACGGATCATATCGCTTTCGCGTCTGCGGACGCGAAACTCTGCGAGGCTTTTTAATAGGCTGAAAAAAGAGCCGCGGAAGCGGCTCTTTTCGCTTGATCGGAAGGGGGACTCAGACCTCGTGGCCCTCCTCGGCCCATAGCTTTTCAGCCTCCGGCTTCCAGCACGCGGCGTAGGCATGGCACTTATCGCACAGATGCTCGGCGCTCTCGGGCGCCTCGAGGTCGGTGGAATGTGCGCCGGCGCGCTTGACCATCTCGGGCAGGCGCTCGGGGTTTTCCAGCATCGGGCAGGGGCGCAGCAGGTTATCGTTGAAGGGCTGGCCCTTGCGGTACTCCAGGAAGAGAGGCTGGCGCAGGCAATCCAAAAAGCTCTTTTCGCGGATGTTCGCGCCGGAGTAGTGGATGAAGACGCAGGGCTCGACGTCGCCCGCGGCGTTGATGTGGCAGTAGAGCTTGCCGCCGGCGATGCAGCCGTTCGTGAACTCGCCGTCGTTCTGGAAGTCGATGGCGAAGATCTCCTTGCCGCCGGTGAGACCGCGGATCTCGC
>OKSB01002693.1_pt1 | contig 15304 bp, 15 predicted proteins | sample 1601171 | NCBI WGS metagenome assembly OKSB01 (sample SAMEA3541496, study PRJEB24748) | human gut metagenome | biome: human gut; feature: human-associated habitat; material: faeces | place: China | collected 2012 | reverse complement strand
TGATGCGGCTTCTGGAGAGCAAGGCGGAGAAGGCCTGAGACTCTGGAAGAACCATAAAGGCCCCGTTTGGCTCCGGTCTGCAAAACCAGGCCGGGCTGTATGGGGGCTCCCCCGGTAAGGATAGAGGGAGCCCCTCCTTACTCGAGCAGGAGCCCGGCAGACCGAATTCGACCTGCCGGGCGGCCCTGCCCACAATCAAACAGAAAACACAGTTGGGTGAAACTCCGGGAAACCGGTACGGGCCTGCCCCCGCCGTCTAGTCGGCAAGACCTGATTGTGAAGAAATGGGTGGGATATACAAATGTAAGGCACGCTCACCCAAGGGGAGGGCGTGCCTTTTACTTGTTGAGGTGAGCGGTATCATGCTCAAAGAGCAAAAGCTGACGGAAAAAGAGCTGCGGGGATACCGCCAGTGGCTCTCAGAGCTGGACGAGGAAAGCCGGGGAGAGCAGGGAACTTCCAGACAGGCGATGGATCCGGACCTGTGGAGAATTTTTGACCCCAAAGGGAATATTGGCCGGCAGATTTATGAGAGCTATACGGATGAGGCGCTTTTGGAGGCCGTGGTTGGGACAATGGATCATCCAGGCCATAAGCCACGGCTGTATCAGCTCAGCCTAATACGTCAGGTTTATTTGAAACGGCGCTTTGGAAGTACCAATAAAGCGTGCTGGGCAGCCAAAGGATTTCGAAAAAGGCTGGAAGAGCAAAAGCGGTGGCCGCCAGACTGGCCGGAGCGGGTATCCGCTGACGGATTCAGGGCGTATTGTGAACGGATTGGTTCTCCCCTGACGGAGCAGGATGCAGAACTGGCGGAACATATGTGCAGATCTGTCAGAGAGAGCTGGCGCCCACCGGAGGAAGAAGAAATCCCGCCGGAGCTCAAGAAGCTGTTTCAAAAAAAGCGATGCACCAATAAAAGGGCCATGGAGCTGATGGGCATACCTGTCCTTAGCAAGCTGGCCATGAAGCATTTGTGGAGCTATTGGCTCAGTGCCTGGAGGGAACCTGCAGGGCCTTCCGAAAGAAAAACAGGAGGAGACGCGGTCATATGAAGAAATGGAAACAGCGTGGATTCGCATTTGTGCTTGCCCTGTCCCTGACCACAGGCCTGTTGACGGGAGCACAGGCGGCCGTATCCAAAGAGACCTTGAACGATGCGGTGCAGGATACCGCAGAATATATGTACCGCACCGTACAGAACCCGCAGGTAGGGTCTATCGGCGGTGAATGGGCTGTGCTGGGGCTGGCCCGAAGTGGGTACGATGTACCGGACAGCTATTATCAGGACTACTATGCCACTGTGGAGGCCTATGTAACGGCCTGCGACGGCAAGCTGCACGATAAGAAATATACGGAGTATTCCCGTGTGATAGTTGCTCTCAGCTCAATCGGGAAAGATGCCAGAAATGTGGCTGGATATGACCTGACCAAACCGCTGGGCGACTACGAAAAAACGATTTGGCAGGGGCTTAACGGCCCAATTTGGGCGTTGATTGCACTGGATAGCGCAGGCTATCCCATGCCGGAGAACCCGGAGGCAAATGTACAGGCGACCCGTCAAATGTATATCGACCGCATTTTGGAATGCCAGCTTTCCGACGGCGGCTGGAGCCTGTTCGGCGGTACGGCGGCGGCCTCCTCCGGCGGCGGCTCGGTCGGCGGCGATCTGCTGTGCATGTTCGCGCAGTTGTCGTACGCTACTTATTTCGTCGTCTTCAAAGGTTTGATCGGTCGTTACGGGCCGGTTACGCTGATGAAATGGATGTTCCTTTTCGCAACGCTCTGCTGGTTGCCTTTCGGGGCGGAGGATTTCGTTTCGACTCGTTGGCAGGCGTTCGGGTGGCGGAATTTCGCCGAGGTAGGTTTTATCGTGCTCGGGGCGACGTTTCTGACCTATCTGCTGTTGCCTGTCGGACAGAAGAACCTGCGCCCGACGGTCGGCTGCATGTACAATTACCTGCAGCCGCTGGTTGCCTCGCTGGTCGCCGTTCTCGCGGGTATGGACCGTTTTACGACGATCAAGGCGGCGGCCGTCGTGCTGGTTTTTGCCGGGGTTTATGTCGTGACCCGGAGCAAATCCAAGGCTCAGATGGACGCCGAGGCATCCCGGCGGTAGTTTCCGGCGGTTTCTCTGCGATTCGCGTCGCTTTCGCGAGGGGATGCGACCGAGAAAAAAGGGACTTTTCCGACTTCCCCGAACGGTTGCCGGTGAGAACGGCCCTTTCCGTTTTTCCTGAAAAATTTTATCTTTGCGTTATCTATCCGATCCTGCTGAAAATATGAACGGCTCCAAGCGCAACTATATGATATACGGGACGATGCTCGCCGTGTTCGGACTGCTGATGTGGTGGGTCGTCCGGATGGGAAAAGCCTACGATACGTCCGACGTAGTTGCCGTACGGCATGCGGACTCGTCGGTCGATCTGTTGCGCGAGACTTTGGCGTCGAACCTGACGCACCCGGTGCCGCTGCTGCTGTTGCAGATCATAGCGATTTTGGTTGCCGTCAGGATCTTTTCCTATCTGTTCAAGTATCTCGGTCAGCCCGGCGTGATCGGCGAGATCGTGGCCGGAATCGTGCTGGGGCCTTCCGTGCTGGGCCATTTCTTTCCCGGCGCGTTCGAGTTCCTGTTCGAGCCGTCGTCGCTCGTGCCGCTGAACGTGATCAGCCAGATCGGCCTGGTGCTGTTCATGTTCGTGATCGGTATGGAGCTCGATCTGGGCGTCGTGCGCCGTAAGGCGAGCGAGACGCTCGTCATCAGCCACGCGAGCATCATCGTGCCGTTTTTTCTCGGGCTGGTGCTCGCATATTGGGTCTATCCCGAGTTCGGGGCGCATCACGCTCCTTTCCTCTCTTTCGCGCTGTTCATCGGAATATCGGTCAGCATCACGGCTTTTCCCGTACTGGCCCGGATCGTGCAGGAGCGCAACCTGGGCAAAACGCCGATGGGAATGCTCGCGATCGCCAGCGCTGCGAACAACGACGTGACGGCGTGGTGTCTGCTCGCGGCCGTGATCGCCGTGGCCAAGGCGGGAGACGCGGTCGGCGCGCTCTATACGATTGCCCTGACGGCCGTTTACATCCTGTTCATGTTCTGCCTCGCGCGCCCGTTCCTGCGTAAGATCGGCGAACTGTATAACAAGCGCGAGACGGTGGGCAAAACGCTCGTGGCTTTCATTTTCCTCGTGCTGATCCTTTCGTCCTACATTACCGAGGTACTCGGCATCCATGCGTTGTTCGGTGCTTTTCTGGCAGGAGTGATCATGCCCGACAACCTGAGTTTCCGGCGCGTGATGACCGAGAAAGTCGAGGATGTGGCCGTCGTGCTGTTCCTGCCGCTGTTTTTCGTTTTCACCGGCCTGAGGACCGAAATAGGCTTGCTCAATACGCCCCATCTGTGGGGCGTCTGCGCGCTGTTCATCGTGATGTCAATCGCAGGCAAATTGCTCGGCGCTACGCTGTCGGCCCGGGCCGTCGGCGAGTCGTGGAAGGACAGCCTGTCGATCGGCGTGCTGATGAACACGCGCGGACTGATGGAGCTCATCGTGCTCAACATCGGTTACGAGATGGGGATCATTCCCGGCTCGCTGTTCGTCATATTCGTGATTATGGCGCTGTTCACGACCTTCATGGCCACGCCGCTGCTGTCGCTGATCGAGAAGCTGTTCGCCCGCGAGTCGCGCGCGAAACGGCCGACGATTCACCGCTATCCGCGTATTCTGATCTCGTTCGCCAATCCCGAGAGCGGCCCGGTGTTTCTGAAGCTGGTCAATCTGCTTTACGGCCGCATGATCGGCGGCGCCAAGGTGACGGCCGTGCACTATACGATAGGGACCGATACGAGTCCGTTGAACGCCTACGACTATTCCAAAGGCAGCTTTGCCCCGCTGCGTGCCGAGGCCGACCGACTCGGACTCCGGATCGATACGCGCTACCGGGTGACGGACCGTTATGTGGAGGATCTGCGCTCGCTGGCCATGCGCGAGCATTACGATTTCGTACTGACGGGAGCGGGGCCCAGCTTCATCCGCAACTATCTCGGACCGGTGCGCCGCACGCCGCTTGCCGGGGCCGAGTACCGTGTCGGCGGACTGTTGCGCCGGCGCAACTGGCTCTTCCCCGAGGGGCTTTCGCCCGATAAGAGCCGTATTCTGTTTCAGAGCATTCCCTGCACGCTGGGAGTGTTCGTCAATCGCGGCATCGGGACGGTGACCCGTGTCGGCGTGATGCTGGGCGGCCCGGACGACCGGATGCTGTTGCAGTATATCCGGACTGCGGCCGAGCGGATCGAGGTCGAGCTGATGTCGGTCGATCCGGAGCTGGATTTGGCTTCGGAAATGACGCCGTCCGGGCGTCTGACCCTGTGCGGGCCGGGCACTCCGCTCGAGCGCTGCATCGAGGGCAAGCAGTTGGTCGTCGTGAGCTACGACGCATGGAACCACCTGATTCGGTACGCTCGTCCGCTGCTCGATGCCTTGCCTTCTTTCGTAATCGTCAAGCCCCGGCAGGACGCGCGGTAGCTTTGTGCCTGTTCAGCGGGGACCGACCCCGACTCTCGCGTTTCTATTTCAGTTCCCTGACGGCTTTTAGCGCCGCGTCGTAGTCGGGCTCGTTCTTGATTTCGGACACGTATTCGATGTATCGGACGATTCCTTTGCGGTCCACGACGACGACGCCGCGACCCAGCAGCCGCAGCTCCTTGATGACGAATCCGTACTTCATGCCGAAATCCAGGTCGCGGTAGTCCGAGTAGACGCGGACGTTGTCGATGTGCTCGGCCGCGCAGAAGCGTTTTTGAGCGAACGGCAGATCGACCGACAGCGACAGGATGACGACGTCTTTGTCGAGCCGGGCGGCTTCGCGGTTGAAGCGGATGTTCTGCAACGCGCAGACGGATGTGTCCACGGACGGAAATACGCTTATGATCATTGTTTTGTCCTTGAATTGCGTCGAGGCCACCGGTTGCAGATTCCCGTCCAGTACCTCGAAACGGGGCGCGCGGTCTCCCGGCAGCAGATGCGTGCCTACGAGCGTTACCGGTTGTCCCCCGAAAGTGATTTTCCAATTGTCCATAACGAAGATTTAAAAGGTTTTATGCATCGGACGACATGCAACTTTAGTACCGGAATGCCGCTGCCGTTTTTCTTTCCCGAAGCAATGCGCTATCTTCGCCGAAGAAAGGAGGGCTTCGACGCATGGGAGAGAAAGTGAGCAAGACGAATGCGGCCCGTTTGCTGGACCGCGCGAAAATTCATTACGAGCTGATCCCCTACAGGGTGGACGAGGACGATCTGGCAGCCGTCCATGTAGCCGAGCAGCTCGGCGAGCCGATTGAGCGCGTGTTCAAGACGCTCGTGCTGCGCGGCGACCGGACGGGCGTTCTGATCTGCGTCGTGCCGGGCGACGCGGAGGTCGATCTGAAGGCGGCGGCCCGCGCATCGGGCAACAAGAGCGTCGAGATGCTGCACATGAAAGACCTGCTGCCGACGACCGGCTATATCCGGGGCGGCTGCTCGCCGATCGGGATGAAAAAGTCCTTTCCGACCTATATCCATTCGACCTGCCGGCTTTACGATTCGATCTACGTCAGCGCCGGCGTGCGCGGATTGCAGATTCGTATCGCGCCCGACGACCTGATCCGTACGACGGACGCGTCGGTCGTCGATCTGACAGTCTGAGCGTATATGCGTCCGATGAAACAGACCAGCGACATAAGCGCCGTTCTGATCGAATGGTACGGCCGGCATTTCCGTCCGCTGCCTTGGCGCGAGACGTCCGATCCGTACCTGATCTGGCTGTCGGAGGTGATCCTGCAGCAGACCCGCGTGGCGCAGGGCCTCGACTATTTCCGCCGGTTCGCTTCGCGTTTTCCCGACGTGCGTTCGCTGGCCGCCGCGACCGAGGACGAAGTGCTGAAGCTGTGGCAGGGGCTGGGCTATTACAGCCGGGCCCGTAGTCTGCATGCGGCCGCCCGCCGGGTGGCGGAGCGTTTCGACGGCGTTTTCCCGACCGGTTACGACGACGTGCGTTCGCTGCCCGGCGTGGGCGACTATACGGCCTCGGCAGTCTGCTCGATTGCCTACGGCCAGCCCTGCGCCGTGGTCGACGGGAACGTCTATCGCGTATTGTCGCGCCTGACGGACGCCGATGTGCCGACCGATACGGCTGCCGGAAAGCGTTATTATGCCGAACGGGCCCGCTTGCTGCTCGACGAGTCGCGTCCGGGCCTGCACAATCAGGCGGTCATGGAGTTCGGCGCGTTGCAGTGCGTGCCGGCGAACCCCGACTGCGAATGTTGTCCGTTACGCGACCGTTGTCTTTCGCTGGCTCGCGGCACGGTGGCCGACCGTCCTCCGAAGCGGGAGAAAAAGGCGGCGGTCCCCCGTTACTTCAATTATCTGCACGTTCGTTGCGCCGGCTCGACGCTGCTGGCGAAGCGGACCGGCCGCGATATCTGGCGCAATCTGTACGAGTTTCCGTTGATCGAGACGCCCCGGGCGGTCGATTTCGGCGAACTGCAGCGGACGGCTCGGTGGCGGGAGTGGTTCGACGAGGCGGGGGATGTCCGCGTTTCGGGCATGCTCCCGATGCCCCGGCATGTGCTGTCGCACCGTGTGATCCATGCCTGTTTCTATCGGGTCGACCTGCCGACCTGGCCGGCAGGATTGTCGTCCTTTCTGAAAGTTCTTTCGTCGGAAATATCCCGTTACCCTGTCTCTCGACTGACCGAGCTTTATCTGGAGCGAGGGGAGTGAGCTTGCCCGAGGCCGGGGAGGGTGCGCCTGCCTTATGCCGGCATGTCCGATGAGATGGCCGTTCCGTCATGTCGGAGGCGGGCGATCCGAGTAGGCGATGCCGGCGGCGCGCGGTTCCGTTTGAGACGGGGGCTTTCCCTTGCTGCTCATCTGCCGTTCTGCGCGTAGGCTTGGAGCCGTTTTTGTCTTGTCTTTCAGTAGGGTACGGCGCGTCCGGTCATGAACGGGTATATCCTGCTGCTCTCCGGATTGTTCCCCGGCGATTGGGAGCGCTTCCGTTTTCCCGCTCTGTTTCTATTCTTCCGTATGATTTGGGTCCGTTTCCGTTTCGTTTTCCGCAAGGGCATCCGCTCCGTTGCCTTGCGGTAGACTGAGGATTTTCTCCGCCCGGCCGCGAGCGGTATCCTGCCGGGTTCCGGATGGCTTTTCTTTCGGCCGGGAGATACCCGGTCCGCCGGGAGAAGCTGGCAGACTATTTGATGTGTAAACATGGCAGTAATTCCTAACGGATAGTTTCATGGACATGCTTTTGCACAAGGCCGCCACGCGCGGCTATTTCGACCACGGCTGGCTCAGGACCCACCATACGTTCAGTTTCGCCGACTATTACGATCCGGCGCGCCTCAATTTCGGTGCGCTGAGGGTCCTCAACGACGATACGGTCGTTCCGGGGGCGGGTTTCGGCATGCATCCGCATCGTGAGATGGAGGTCGTTTCGATTCCGTTGAGCGGCCGGCTCGAGCACAAGGACAGCCTCGGGCACGCGGACGTGATCCGTGCGGGCGAAATTCAGGCAATGAGTGCCGGGACGGGTATCTATCACAGCGAGTACAACCCGAGCCGCAGCGCGCCCGTCGAGTTTCTGCAAATATGGATTTTCCCGAACCGTCGGGGCGTCAAGCCCCGCTACGAGAATGCCGTGATTTCCGATCTGGCGCGTCCCGGCGAGCTGTCGGAGATCGTCTCTCCCTACCCGGGAAACGGTCGCGGCCTGTGGATCTATCAGGACGCATGGCTGTCGCTGGGCGATTTGCGGCAGAATACGCGTGTCGAATACGTGTTGCACAGCGCCGGCAGTTACGGCGTCTACGTATTCGTCGTGGAAGGCAACGTCGAAATCGCCGGTACGACCCTCGGCCGCCGCGACGGGCTGGGCGTTACCCGCATGTCCGACTTCTCGCTTCGGGCGTTGAGCGATGCCCGCGTGCTATTGATCGAGGTTCCTCCGGTCGAGTGATTCGCTACGGTTGCCTTGCTGAGAGACGGGCCGAGCTTCCTGTTGCGTGCCGGGACGCTTTCTCGCGCGGCTTCTGTTCCGGGAACGTTTGGGCCTGTTCTGTCCTTCGAGCCGTTTCTCTTCCACATGGTCGAGATGTACTTCGAGCGCGCGGACCGAGATCAGCAGCTCGCGGATCGATATCCATAGCGAGACGACCAGCAGACCCAGCGCCGCGCCGAACGTATAGACGGCCGTTTTCTGCAATCCGATGTATATCAGCAGCGTGCATACTACGCACAGCAACAGACTGCTGACGCCGTAGATCTGCATCGAGCGGGTCATGTGCAGCCTGCGCCGCAGATTGTCCATTTGCTGCTGCGTGATCGGCGAGGGGTTGCTCTCGTGCTCCTTTTTCAGATTGCGGATGACCGAGGCATAGGCGAGAAAGCGGTTCGTGTAGGCCAGCATGATCAGCGATATGGCCGAGAACAGGATCGACGGGGTCGTCAGTGTCAGTTCTTCCATGAGACAGTCTTTTTGCGTTTTGCGCGGGGGCGCCTTCGGATCGCTCCCGCGCGCGTTTTACATTTTATATTTTCCGATTCTGCCAGTGGGCCTTTTTCAGGTAGAGGCTTGCCAACAGCAGCAGTACCAGCGCGTAAACGTGTTCGGTGGTCCAGCACAGCGCGACGTCCGAGTGCCTGAAAAGAACGATCCAGACCGTATAGGCCACGTATACGCTCAGCGTCGCGAGCTCCAGCAGCAGGGCCGAGCGCGTATTGCCGGTTCCCGACACGACGTTGAAGCGGATGAAGGCCGGCACGCTGATCAGGTAGGACGAGAGCATGACCCGCAGCGAGGCGACCGACCCGTCGATCAGCGACTGCTCGTCGGTGTATATGCGCAGGATCAGCTCCGGGAAAGCTGCCAACAGGGCCAGCAGCGGAATGACGATCAGATAGCACATGCCCACGATCCGCCGCGTCGTGCCGGCGACCAGCTCCGGCTGTCCGGCTCCCATTTGGTTGCTCACGAGCGTGCTGGCCGTCGAGGCGAACGAGCTGACGATGACGAAGACGATGCCCGACACGCTGCGGATGATGTTCGTGACGGCCAGCGGCCGCTCGCCCAGATGCTCGACCGCGATGAAAAAGAGAAACCATGTCGAGATGGCGACGAACATTTGGATCATCGTCCATACCGAGACGTTCAGCATGCCCCGCAGCAGCTTGGGCGAGAATCCCGCGAAGCGGAACAGCCCGTATTTGCGATGATCGATCCTCAGGCGAGTATAGACGATGAAGAATACCATCGAGATCATCTCCGAGGCCGACGAGGCGATCGCCGCTCCGGCGATGCCCATGGCCGGCAAGCCCAGCTTGCCGAAAACCAGCACGTAGTTCAGTACGACGTTCGACAGTACCATGACGATCGAGTTCAGCGTCAGCGTTTTCGTATTCGTGATCCCGACGAAGAACGCCCGGAACATGATCGCGACGAACGCGAAAAAGAATCCGAATACACGCCACGTCGTATAGCTGACGGCGGCCTCGTACACTTCGTCGGAGCTGATCAGCGAGCGCAGCACCATCGGAGTGAACGTGTGCGATATGACGAACATCACGGCCGCCAGCGACAGCAGGAACAGCAGTCCTTGCTGGAACAGCGGCCCGATCAGGGCATAGGCTTTCTCGCCGTTGCGCCGCGCAATCAGAATCTGAGCCCCGATTCCGAAACCGAATCCGAGCATGAAAATCACCAGATAATATACGCTTCCGAGGGCCGAGGCTCCCAGCTCTACTTCGCCCACGCGACCGAGAAAAGCCGTGTCGGTCAGCCCGATCATGTTCTCCATCAGCAGGCTGATGAGAATCGGGTAGGCGATCGTCCATATTTGCTTGCGGGTCGGTTTCATAAGGCGTGCGGATATTTTGCATTTGCCGTGCCGTTCCGGCCGGAGGCAAAGGGTCGCAAAGATACGATTTTTGTACGGATTGCCAATCGCTCGCATGAAAAATAAGCGGATTGGCGTGTCCCGGCCGGAAAGGGCGGATTGCCGTCGCCGGACAGGCGTCGCTCGGGAGGCGAGGGACCGGTCGATAAGCCGAGGACAGAAAACGGCGGATCTTTGCATAATACGGAATAAAAGCGTATTTTGGAAACGATCTGAAAGTCGACGCTATGAAAAGTATCCTATGTACGCTGGTCCTTTGCATGTTTATGGGGGGCGGGCGGATTTCCGTTTTCGGAAAGACGGTTCGTCCGGCCGCGGAAAGCGGCTGCTCGGCTTCTCCGGCCGGCTCGGAAAAAATATCGAAACAACGGGCCCGCGCCTATCGTAAAAAACAGGCTGTTTGGCAAAAGGCTCAGGCCGAGCGCGAGGCGGCACTTCGTGAGGCGCAAATCGAACGGGACAAAGCCATGCGGGAACGGCAAATGGCTTTGCGCGAGGCTCAGCTTGAGCGCGAGGCGGCACTTCGTGAGGCGCGAATCGAGCGGGACAAAGCCATGCGGGAACGGCAAATGGCTTTGCGCGAGGCCCGGATCGAGCGTGAAGCGGCTATGCGCGAAGCGGGTGCGGAACGCAGGAAGGACCTGGACGTTGCCTTGCGAAAGCAGCGAAAAGTCCTGCAAAAGACAGCTGCAAAGCAGAAAAGGGCGTTACGCAAGGCCGAGCGGGCCCGACAACGGGCATGGGGGCGTTAGGAAACGACCGATCGGAGGCGGCGGACGATTTTTCGTCGACGGAAATTCTCGTAGGGTGTCCTCGCGGACCGGTCGCGGTTGGCTATGCCGGGGAGCCGGATAAGGCCGTATACTTCGGATTTCGTTGCTCCGCGGTTTCCTCGAGTGGCTTTCCTTGCGCTCCGGCCTTTCGTTTTACCGGTAGGAAATGGCGCGGGAGCGAATAGCGGCAGGGCTGTAGGTATTGCTTTCCCCGATATTCGTATCGTGCGCGTTGCCGTTGTTTCGGGAGCCCTGCCGCATCGCCGCTTTGAAATATTTGTTATTTTTGTCCGTTGCGGTCCGGGGATCGAGGCGGCTTCGGGGATTCGCGGGAGCGGCCGTCGGCCGGCCGGGAGTCGTCCGCAGCGGCCGGGCGGTTCGTCGCCGCTTATTGCTTGTTTATTATCACCGAAATTCGATGAAGATCGTCACGTACAACGTCAATGGGATTCGCAGCGCGATCGGCAAAGGGCTCTGCGACTGGATCGCCGACGAGCGTCCCGACGTGCTTTGCCTGCAGGAAATCAAAGCCCAGCCCGAGCAGATTCCTTCGGAAGCTTTCGAGCGCATGGGTTACCGCTGCCACTACTTTTCGGCCGTTAGGAAAGGTTACAGCGGGGTGGCGATTCTGACCCTCCTCGAGCCCGACCGCGTCGTGCCGGGCATGGGGATCGAGCGCTACGACAGCGAGGGCCGCTTTCTGAGAGCCGACTACGGCGACCTGTCGGTGGTCAGCGTCTATCATCCTTCGGGCACGTCGGGCGACGAGCGGCAGGCATTCAAGATGCGCTGGCTCGACGATTTCTCTGACTACGTGTCGCGCCTGCTCGAGACCCGCCCGAAACTGATTCTTTGCGGCGACTTCAATATCTGTCACCGGCCGATCGATATTCACGATCCGGTGCGCAATGCGACCGTCAGCGGGTTTTTGCCCGAAGAGCGCGAGTGGATCGGCCGCTTTATCGACGGCGGATTCATCGACACGCTCCGGTTCTTTCATCCGGAGCCGCACTTGTATACGTGGTGGAGCTTCCGCGCGAACGCCCGGGCGAACAACAAAGGTTGGCGGATCGACTATGCGATGGCCTCCGAGGCCGTCCGGCCGATGCTGCGCGACGCGCGGATTCTGCCCGATGTCCGGCACTCGGACCATTGTCCGATGCTGCTGGAGATCGATTTCTGACTTTTCCCGCCTCACGCTTCTCACCCGTGCCCGAGCGCAAGATCATACATATCGACATGGACGCTTTCTATGCCTCCGTCGAGCAGCGCGACCATCCCGAGTACCGGGGCCGTCCGCTGGTCGTCGGCCGTGCCGAGGGCCGGGGCGTGGTAGCCGCGGCCAGCTACGAGGCGCGACAGTACGGTATCCGTTCGGCTATGCCGTCGGTCCGGGCCGTGCGGCTGTGTCCCGACCTGATTTTCGTGCCCGGGCGCATGGAGGTTTACCGGAGCGTGTCGGCACAGATTCATCGCATTTTCCATGAGTACACCGATCTGGTCGAGCCGCTCGCGCTGGACGAGGCTTTTCTGGACGTGACCGAAAACAAAGCCGGTTTGGCGCTGGCCGTCGACGTGGCCCGGGCCATACGGCGCCGCATCCGCGACGAGCTGGGGCTTGTCGCTTCGGCCGGCGTGTCGTACAACAAGTTTCTGGCGAAAGTGGCTTCCGACTATCGCAAGCCCGACGGGCTGTGCACGATCCATCCCGACCGCGCGGCGGCCTTTATCGCGCGTTTGCCGATCGAGGCGTTTTGGGGAGTGGGGCGAGTAACGGCCCGCCGGATGCACGAGCTGGGCATCCGTAGCGGGGCCGATCTGCGGGCGCAGCCGCTCGACTTTCTCGTCGAGCGTTTCGGCAAGGCGGGGCGCCTGTATCACCAGTTCGCACAGGGAATCGATCTGCGTCCGGTCTGCCCGACGCGCGTGCGCAAATCGGTCGGCTGCGAGTCGACGTTCGAGAGCGACCGCGTGACGCTCGGCGAGATGAGCGAGGAGCTGTACGCGCTTTCGGCCCGGCTTCGCCATCGGCTCGAACGCGCCGCGTTCCGAGGCCATACGCTGACGCTCAAGGTCAAGTTCGCCGATTTCCGCCAGATAACCCGGAGCCTTTCGCCCGGAGAAGAGCTGTCGGCCTCATCCGGATTGTTTCCGCTGGCGGAGCGCTTGCTGCGCGAGTCCGGCGTGCCGGGCCGTCCGGTCAGGCTGCTGGGCCTTTCGGTGTCGAATCCGGCGCAGGACCTGCCGCCCGAGCAACACGAGCTGTACCGCCAGCTGCGACTGGAGTTCTGAGTGCCGGATTCCGCACACGGCGCGTTCTCCGGGCCGGTTTTCCTTTCGGAATCGGTCCCCTCGCTGAGCGTGTTTTGCTTGTACGAAGTCTCTCCTTTCCTGTCGGTCGTTCCGTTGCCGGGAAAGTTTTTCGAGCCCTATCCCGTTCGGTCGCCGCTGTGTCTCGGCCTTTTACGGCCTTCGGTCGTTCCGTCCGACCCGAGGACTTCCGCTTGTTTCAGCCGTCTGCAATCCAGAGCCGGCTTCCATGTTCGGTTGCTGTCGTTTCGGTGCACCGGCCTGCCCGGATGTGAAACATGGACTGCTTGGGGCGGGGACCGGCAGGGCGATTTTTCGGGCCGTTTTGCCGCTTCCGGCTTGCAATATTGATAAATGATCGCTTAATTTGTAAGATCGGCTGGGCGGCCGTTTCTCGATTTCCGGTCGGTAGTATCGCCGGAGTTCGGAAAAAGCGGCCCGGCAGGAGCCTCCGGCATGGACGATTACTGACAAACCTAATGATAATCCGAACCGAAATGAAAAAACTTTTAGCCTTCTCTTGTTTGATGTGCGCCACGACGCTGTCGGCCGCCGGTCCGATGGGCAAGGGCAGCCTGCCCCCCGTTTTCCCGAAAGACGTGGCCGACAAGGCGCAGTTCGATACCCGAACGCAGGCCTATCTGTCGCCTGTCCGCGTGATGTGGATGCAAAACGGCGAGCTGATCGACGGCGCGCAGAACCTGTTGTTGCAGGGCAACGGCCAGGCTACGACGGCCGCTACGCCCAAGACCGTCTTTACGGCCAAAGAGGGCAAGCGGCCGTCGATTCTGCTCGACTTCGGCCGCGAGATTCACGGCGGCCTGCAGTTCGTTACCTGCATCCGCGCCTCGACCAAGCCGGTCAAGGTGCGCGTGCGGCTGGGCGAGTCGGTCGGCGAGGCGATGTGCAACATTACGCCCGAGAACGGCGCGACGAACGATCATGCGATGCGCGACTATACGATCGAGCTTCCGTGGCTCGGCGTGTGCGAAGTGGGCAATTCCGGCTTCCGCTTCGTGCGGATCGATCTGCTCGAGGATGACGTCGAGCTGCCTATCAAGGAGATACGCGCGAGCCTCGTCTACCGCGATATTCCCTACCTGGGCTCGTTCCGCTCGAGCGATCCGCGCGTGGACAGCATCTGGGCGACCGGCGCCTACACGCTGCACCTGAACCTGCAGGAATATCTCGTAGAGGCCCCAAAGCGCGACCGCCTGGTATGGCTCGGCGACTTGCATCCCGAAGTGCGCACGGCGCTGGCCGTTTTCGGCGACAACGAGGCTTTGTCGCGCGGGCTCGACTTCGCCCGCGACGAGACGCCGCTGCCTGGCTGGATGAACGGCATGTGCTCCTATTCGCTGTGGTGGGTGCTGATTCACCGCGACTATTACAAGTATCGCGGCGACATGGACTATTTGCGCGAGCAGCAGCCCTATCTGAGCCAGTTGCTCAGGATTCTGATGAGCAAGGTCGATGCCGAGGGGCGCGAGCACCTCGACGGGGGCGGCCGTTTCCTTGACTGGCCGACGAGCGAGGATACGCTCGCGATCGATGCCGGTCTGCATGCGCTGATGCTGATGACGCTCGAGGCCGGCGGCGAGATGCTGACCGCGCTGGGCGACAAGGAACTGGCCGGGCAATGCTTCGAGACCGCCGGACGGATGAAGAAAGTGACGCCCGACTACCGTACGTCGAAACAGTCGGCCGCGCTGATTGCGTTGGCCGGGATCGTACCGGCCGAGAAGGCGAACGAGGAAGTGCTGAGCGTCGGCGGCCCGCACGGTTTCTCGACGTTCTACGGATATTACATGCTGCAGGCTCAGGCCAAGGCGGGCGACTATGTCGGCGCGATCCGCAACATGAAGGACTATTGGGGCGGCATGCTCGATCTGGGCGCCACGACCTTCTGGGAGGATTTCGACGTGGACTGGCTGAAGAACGCCGCGCGCATCGACGAACTGACGCCTGCGGGCAAGATCGACGTTCACCGCACCTACGGCGACTATTGTTACAAGGGATACCGTCACAGCCTGGCCCACGGTTGGGCATCGGGTCCGACCGCTTTTCTGAGCGAGTACGTGCTCGGCGTGCAGATCGTCGAGCCGGGCTGCAAGGTCGTCCGTGTCGAGCCGCATTTGGGCGATCTGGAATGGGTCGAGGGAACGGTTCCCACCCCCTACGGCGTGATACGGGTCCGTCATGACAAGCGTCCGGACGGTACGGTGCGCTCGAAGATTGAGGCTCCGAAAGGCGTGAAGGTGATCAAGTGACAGACGGTTCGTCGTTCGCG
>OKSB01002684.1_pt1 | contig 15349 bp, 9 predicted proteins | sample 1601171 | NCBI WGS metagenome assembly OKSB01 (sample SAMEA3541496, study PRJEB24748) | human gut metagenome | biome: human gut; feature: human-associated habitat; material: faeces | place: China | collected 2012 | reverse complement strand
GATAAAGGCGGTCCAGGACCTCAAAAATAACGGCGCCTTCCAGATACTGAAATCCGGGGACCGCGTCTGCAAATTATTCAAGATTTCAAAATTTACACTTTACAACTATATAGACTCTACAGATACAGAAAGTTAATTTATCTTACGGAGGAGCGGCTGATATGAATAGTATCAAGTGGATCGAGAACAAGATGCCCAAGACAGAGGACAAAGAGCTCGAAATAATGGCTCTTTGCAATGTGAAGGCCGCGCGCGCCTTCCATGAAAGCTTTCCGCAGTATAAGGTGACGCCGCTGGCGGAGCTGAAAGAGCTCGCGAAGTTTTACGGGATTAAGGACCTCTTTATCAAAGACGAATCCTACCGGTTCGGGCTCAACGCCTTTAAGGTGCTCGGCGGCTCATTCGCGATGGCGCGCTACATTTCAAAGCTGACCGGACGTCCGATAGAGGAGCTCACCTACGACGTGCTCACCTCCCCCGAACTCAAAAAGGAGACCGGCGATATCACCTTCTTCAGCGCCACCGACGGCAACCACGGGCGCGGTGTGGCGTGGGCAGCACAGCAACTCGGACAGAATGCGGTGATTTACATGCCGAAAGGTTCTGCTCAGGAACGCGTTGACGCCATTCTGAACCTCGGTGCCGAGTGCATCGTCACGGATATGAACTATGACGATACCGTTCGCCTGACCATGCAACACGCGCAGCAGCACGGCTGGGAAGTGGTACAGGACACGGCATGGGAAGGTTACACCAAAATCCCAACCTGGATCATGCAAGGCTACGCAACCCTGGCAGATGAAGCCGTCGAGCAAATGCGTGAAATGGGCGTAACCCCGACGCACGTTCTGCTGCAAGCCGGTGTCGGAGCAATGGCCGGTGGTGTGCTGGGTTATCTGGTCGACGTCTATAGCCCGCAAAATCTGCACAGCATTATTGTTGAACCTGACAAAGCTGACTGTATTTATCGCTCCGGCGTCAAAGGCGACATCGTCAACGTTGGCGGTGATATGGCCACCATCATGGCAGGCCTGGCCTGTGGCGAACCTAACCCGCTGGGCTGGGAAATCCTACGTAACTGCGCCACCCAATTCATCTCCTGCCAGGACAGCGTTGCCGCATTAGGTATGCGCGTGCTGGGTAATCCGTACGGCAACGACCCGCGCATCATCTCCGGTGAATCCGGCGCTGTCGGTTTGGGCGTTCTCGCAGCGGTTCATTATCACCCGCAACGTCAAAGCCTGATGGAAAAACTGGCGCTGAACAAAGATGCCGTGGTGCTGGTTATCAGCACTGAAGGCGACACCGACGTGAAGCACTACCGCGAAGTTGTCTGGGAAGGCAAACACGCTGTAGCACCTTAATCACCCTATTGGAACTGCTCCCTGCAAAACGGGGAGTAAAAAATCTGGAGAAAAATAATGGCTAAGAATATTCCATTCAAACTGATTCTTGAAAAAGCAAAAGATTACCAGGCGGATATGACTCGCTTCCTGCGCGACATGGTTGCTATTCCCAGTGAAAGCTGCGACGAAAAACGCGTAGTACATCGTATTAAAGAAGAGATGGAAAAAGTCGGCTTCGATAAAGTTGAAATCGACCCGATGGGCAACGTTCTCGGTTATATCGGCCACGGCCCGCGTCTGGTGGCAATGGACGCTCATATCGATACCGTCGGCATTGGCAACATCAAAAACTGGGACTTCGATCCGTACGAAGGCATGGAAACTGATGAACTGATTGGTGGTCGCGGTACTTCCGACCAGGAAGGTGGCATGGCCTCTATGGTTTATGCCGGTAAAATCATTAAAGACCTCGGTCTGGAAGATGAATATACCCTGCTGGTTACCGGTACGGTGCAGGAAGAAGACTGCGACGGTCTGTGCTGGCAGTACATTATTGAACAATCCGGCATTCGCCCGGAATTTGTGGTCAGTACCGAACCAACCGACTGCCAGGTATACCGTGGTCAGCGCGGTCGTATGGAAATTCGTATTGATGTTCAGGGTGTTAGCTGCCACGGTTCTGCGCCAGAACGCGGTGACAACGCCATTTTCAAAATGGGTCCGATTCTTGGCGAATTACAAGAACTCTCCCAACGTCTGGGTTATGACGAATTCCTCGGCAAAGGCACCCTCACCGTTTCTGAAATCTTCTTCACATCCCCAAGCCGTTGCGCTGTAGCAGACAGCTGCGCAGTTTCAATCGACCGTCGTCTGACCTGGGGCGAAACCTGGGAAGGCGCGCTGGACGAAATCCGCGCCCTGCCTGCAGTACAGAAAGCTAACGCGGTTGTTTCTATGTACAACTACGACCGTCCGTCCTGGACTGGCCTGGTTTACCCAACCGAATGCTACTTCCCGACCTGGAAAGTGGAAGAAGATCACTTCACCGTTAAAGCACTGGTGAATGCCTACGAAGGGCTGTTTGGCAAAGCGCCGGTTGTTGATAAGTGGACCTTCTCAACTAACGGCGTATCTATCATGGGCCGTCACGGCATTCCGGTGATCGGCTTTGGCCCGGGTAAAGAACCTGAAGCGCATGCACCTAACGAAAAAACCTGGAAATCTCACCTGGTGACCTGTGCCGCGATGTACGCTGCAATCCCGTTAAGCTGGCTGGCAACAGAGTAATTACTCTTCACTTATTCCCCTCCGGTTCGCCGGAGGGTTTTTGGAGTTTGCTATGCGCGTATTGATCAAAAACGGCACTGTCGTTAACGCAGATGGACAAGCCAAACAGGATTTGCTGATTGAAAGCGGGATTGTTCGCCAGTTGGGCAACAATATTTCGCCGCAGCTCCCGTATGAAGAAATTGATGCCACTGGCTGTTACGTTTTCCCTGGCGGCGTGGATGTCCATACGCATTTCAATATTGATGTCGGCATCGCGCGCAGTTGTGATGATTTTTTTACCGGTACCCGCGCAGCTGCGTGTGGCGGTACAACAACCATTATTGACCATATGGGATTTGGCCCGAATGGCTGCCGGTTACGCCATCAACTGGAGGTTTATCGTGGTTATGCCGCCCATAAGGCGGTCATCGACTACAGCTTTCACGGTGTGATCCAGCACATTAATCACGCAATCCTCGACGAAATCCCGATGATGGTCGAGGAAGGACTGAGCAGTTTTAAACTCTATTTAACCTATCAATACAAACTCAACGATGACGAGGTTTTGCAGGCATTACGCCGTCTGCATGAATCCGGCGCGCTGACCACCGTGCACCCGGAAAATGACGCAGCTATCGCCAGCAAGCGGGCGGAGTTTATCGCCGCAGGGTTAACCGCGCCGCGTTATCATGCCTTGAGTCGCCCTCTGGAATGCGAAGCGGAAGCCATCGCCCGCATGATTAACCTGGCACAAATTGCCGGTAACGCCCCGCTCTATATCGTGCACCTGTCTAACGGCTTAGGTCTGGATTATCTGCGTCTTGCCCGTGCGAATCACCAGCCAGTCTGGGTTGAAACCTGCCCACAATATCTCCTGTTGGACGAACGCAGTTACGATACAGAAGATGGCATGAAGTTCATTCTTAGCCCACCGCTGCGTAACGTACGCGAGCAGGACAAACTGTGGTGTGGCATCAGCGATGGTGCGATTGACGTGGTGGCAACCGATCACTGCACCTTCTCGATGGCTCAACGCCTGCAAATTTCTAAAGGCGATTTCAGTCGCTGCCCAAATGGCTTACCCGGTGTGGAAAACCGCATGCAGTTACTGTTTTCCAGTGGCGTGATGACGGGACGTATAACACCGGAACGCTTTGTTGAATTAACCAGCGCAATGCCCGCCAGGTTGTTTGGCCTGTGGCCGCAAAAAGGATTATTAGCGCCCGGTTCCGACGGCGACGTGGTGATTATCGACCCACGTCAGAGCCAACAAATTCAGCATCGCCATCTCCACGACAACGCCGACTACTCGCCATGGGAGGGTTTTACCTGTCAGGGCGCGATTGTCAGAACCTTATCCCGTGGTGAAACGATTTTCTGTGACGGCACCTTTACAGGCAAAGCCGGGCGAGGTCGTTTCCTGCGACGCAAACCGTTTGTCCCTCCCGTGCTCTAACCACTGCCAGGGATCTATACACAATCAAGAATGATGAGTGAGGAAAAATGAGTAAGAAAATTGTTCTCGCCCTGGGCGGGAATGCGCTGGGCGATGACCTGGCCGGGCAAATGAAAGCGGTAAAAATTACTTCTCAGGCAATTGTTGATTTAATTGCCCAGGGACATGAAGTTATCGTCACTCATGGTAACGGGCCGCAGGTGGGCATGATTAACCAGGCCTTTGAAGCTGCCGCAAAAACTGAAGCGCACTCGCCAATGCTGCCGATGTCTGTCTGTGTTGCATTAAGCCAGGGTTATATTGGTTACGATCTACAAAACGCTTTAAGAGAAGAACTGCTTTCTCGGGGCATTAATAAACCTGTAGCAACGCTGGTTACTCAGGTCGAAGTCGACGCTAACGATCCGGCATTCCTCAACCCGACCAAGCCGATCGGTTCGTTCTTTACCGAGCAAGAAGCAGAGCAACTGACAAAACAGGGTTACACTCTGAAAGAAGATGCTGGTCGCGGCTATCGCCGTGTTGTTGCCTCGCCAAAACCGGTTGATATCATTGAAAAAGAAACGGTTAAAGCTCTGGTAGATGCAGGTCAGGTGGTGATCACCGTTGGCGGTGGTGGTATCCCTGTTATTCGTGAAGGTAACCATCTGCGTGGTGCCAGCGCGGTTATCGATAAAGACTGGGCCAGCGCCCGTTTAGCAGAAATGATTGATGCCGATATGCTGATCATTCTGACTGCGGTAGAAAAAGTGGCCATTAACTTCGGTAAAGAGAATGAACAGTGGCTCGATCGCCTGTCATTAAGTGATGCTGAACGCTTTATCGAAGAAGGTCATTTTGCGAAAGGTTCTATGCTGCCTAAAGTGGAAGCTGCCGCCTCGTTTGCTCGCTCTCGCGCAGGTCGTGAAGCACTGATTACCGTATTGAGCAAAGCGAAAGAAGGGATTGAAGGCAAAACAGGAACGGTGATTTGTCAGTAATTTAAAGGCCGGGTGGGTAATACCATCCGGCCAAAGATTGTCAAGTAAGTGCGCTTTGTTGATGCCGGATGCGGCGCGAGCGCCTTATCCGTCCTACAAAACATCGCAAATTCAATAGATTGCAATGCACTTGTAGGCCTGATAAGCGTAGCGCATCAGGCAATTTGGCGTTTGTCATCAGTCTCAGGCCGGGTGGGTAATACCATCCGGCCATTTTCATTTAAGCCACTTCCAGCACTTCTTTTGTCGCTTTCACGCCCTGATGCATCAACATCATTAACGCCTCAAGTACGCCGCCGCCAATCGCCCGGGCTTTATCAGAAACGCTGGTGAAATCAGCGGTTTCACCACGAGGATCGATATCACCAATTTTAAAACCACCGACCACTGCCAGGCCGTCGTTCAACAAGCCACGCACCATCCCCGTCAACGGTGCTTTAATTTCATGCTCACCAATCCAGGCAATCACATCGCCCTCTTTCACCAGATCGCCTAATTTCACGTTGGATCGCATAATGCCTGCAGCAGGAGCACGGATCACCCGTCGGGTGGTATGCCCCATAATATTGCCAGGAACACCGGTATTCTCCTGCGCACAACCAGAGTAAATCACCTGACCGAGCCAGTGCCCGCGATTTGTTTCAATTACCGCATGACAATCCTTCCCAGCAGTAAAGCCCGGCCCAAGCGCGATTGTTACTGGTGCCATATCTGCCCGCGTTCCCAAATTCTGTTTCGCCAGAATAGCGTCCACCACGCAAAGCGGTTTCAGTTCATCAAGCAATGAACAGGCGGGATCTACCATCACAGGAATGAATCCGCGTTCGGTAAGTTTCATCGCTTCCGCAGAGCTGGTTGCCAGGCGAGCAGTGACGCCTTCGACCGTCATTTCGCCATCGAACACGGCCTGGGCAAACGCCACGGTACAACGAATCACTGTCGGTTTTTCCACTTCCAGCATGATCACTTTAAAACCCGCATGATACAGACGTAGCGCCACACCACTGGCGATATCTCCCGCACCGCGAATCACCACCAGCTGGTGTCCGGAAGGATGAGAAGGTTTCATCATCAGCCCACCCGGCGCGTTATTTTTCACCTGTAATATTTCTGCCAGCACGCTGATGGCGATCTCCTGCGGCGTTTCCGCACCTATGTTGTAACCAACGGGCGCATGTAAACGGGCAATATGTTCTTCAGCCACGCCTTTCTCACGCAATTGACGCAGGAAAAGCTGAACCTTGCGACGACTTGCCAGCAACCCCAACCATGCAATGGGCTGTTCAATGAGTTTGTCGAGGGCTTCACGATCCTGATTATTCGTGGCAATCAGGACAAAATTATCAGGGCGAATATCCAGTGCTTCCACTGCCGCACCAAACGACTCAGCATGGAGAAGCGTGGTTGATGGTGGGAATAGTTCAGGATTGAGGCTTTCGCGATAAATATCAGCAACGGCAATATCAAATCCTAATAGCGCCGCACTCTGGGCTATCGCCCGGTTGACATGCCCCGCGCCAATCAACACCAGACGTGGACGCATACCATGGACGCTGATAAATACTGACATTGCACCTCCACAATCTGACCCGACAGCATCCGCACCGTTACGAGCCATACGTCCATGGAATAATCGCGGCTTACGGTCCTGCAATGCCTGAAGCGACTCTTCAATCACCTTCCGCTCAACCATTCCGCCACCAATTGTACCGACGATAGAACCATCGGCGCGCACTAACATTTGTGCAGAATGGCGGGGAGTCGAGCCTCGGCTATCAACAATTTGCGCCATAGCAAACGGACAATTTTGCTCTTCGAGTTTTGCAGCCTCTGTGAAAATATTCATACCAACCTCAATGGATATCCTTTCAGTAACCCGGAATACCCGGGCCGCTAATTCACAAATCTGCGCGCGATTGCAGGATGTTCTTGTATATCGCCCAGCCAGATTGCCTCTACGTCGTGTTGTTGCAGCGGTTGAAGGAACTCGCTTTGCGCAATCGCATTCTCACATTGAGAAAAACGGTTAATGAACCAGACTCGCCGACAACCTTGCGGTACGTTTTTAAACGCCCCCTGAGGGTGGCGAACCAGCGCAACGAGATCGCTCAGTTGCAAGGTTGCATCAGGTGTTAACCCGGTAATATCAGCAAACTGCGACCAGCGATGGACATTTTCTGTGCTCACTTTCGCGCCCAAAGTATGTCCTCCCATCACAGCAATCACGCAGCAACTGCTTTTGGGTATGCAAGGTTCGTGCTCATCAGGCGCTTTTAACGGCATTCCACGCGAGCCATCTGCTTCAATGAGAATTACGTCACACTCTGGTCGTTGCACCAGTGCATCAATCGCTTCTGGCGTAAATCCCTGCACTTTTCCCTGGTTCGCTTTCCAGCTGTGAAAACAAAATGAAATGGGGGATGTAAGAGACGCATGAGGAAGCATGGCGGGATCACGACAGAAAACCACGGGCCAGTGAGACGTTGGCATAAACATATGTGTCGTCGTCGTGATTAACACACGCCTGCCGCTAGCCTGGAGCAGTTCTGCCAGCCAAAAAAGCAAGCTGGTTTTCCCCCCAGCACCAACAACAGAAATCACAGTGGGACGTTTCTGCGCACATAAATCAATGAATAATGCCGATGGGTCAACTATACTTTTCACGAGTCTTTATGACCTCTCTGGGATAAATTATCCCCAACTTAATCCATCAGGAAGTAACGCAATTATCAGGCGTTATTAGCCCCTATAAATAATGGAACCACTATGTCAGCCATCGACTGTATAATTACCGCTGCCGGATTATCATCAAGAATGGGGCAATGGAAAATGATGTTACCCTGGGAACAGGGAACAATTCTTGATACAAGTATCAAAAATGCGTTGCAGTTTTGTAGCCGAATTATTTTAGTCACCGGCTATCGTGGTAATGAACTGCACGAACGTTATGCGAACCAGAGCAATATCACTATTATCCACAACCCAGATTATGCGCAGGGTTTACTGACATCAGTAAAGGCCGCAGTACCCGCGGTGCAAACAGAACATTGTTTTCTCACCCACGGTGACATGCCAACCCTCACCATCGATATTTTTAGAAAAATCTGGTCGTTACGAAATGATGGCGCAATACTGCCACTCCATAATGGCATCCCCGGCCATCCGATTTTAGTGTCAAAACCATGCTTGATACAGGCAATCCAACGACCCAATGTCACCAATATGCGTCAGGCACTCCTTATGGGAGAACATTATTCCGTCGAAATAGAAAATGCAGAAATAATTTTAGATATTGATACTCCGGACGACTTTATTACAGCGAAGGAAAGGTATACTGAAATTTAGAAAACGTAGTTAAACGATTGCGTTCAAATATTTAATCCCTCCAGCACTCTTTATCATAATGATAAGGAATCACTGATTTTGAGAAAAGAGAAAAATTGATAAATGGGCTGGCAATAATAATTTTCAGGAGTGATTTTAATTCTCATTTGGCACCTGTGAGTTCATTCACAAAAAGCCCTTAAGTTTCGAGCCGCCTCACATTTTTTTATATTTCCCGCCAAACCTGGCAAGAGTGGTGCGATTGTTGCTCTATCCCCCTAAACCACCGGATTTCTCAACACCGGTCACTCAATGATATCTGTATAAGCTAAGGAGAGGGTTATGGGGGATATTATGCGTCCCATTCCGTTTGAGGAACTTTTGACGCGCATATTTGATGAATACCAACAACAACGCTCAATCTTTGGTATTCCCGAGCAACAGTTTTACTCACCTGTAAAAGGTAAAACTGTTAGCGTCTTCGGTGAAACCTGTGCCACTCCCGTCGGCCCTGCCGCTGGCCCGCACACGCAGCTCGCGCAAAATATTGTCACTTCCTGGCTGACTGGCGGACGTTTCATCGAACTAAAAACCGTCCAAATTCTTGACCGCCTGGAGCTGGAAAAGCCCTGTATCGATGCCGAAGACGAGTGCTTTAACACCGAATGGTCTACCGAATTTACCCTGCTTAAAGCCTGGGATGAATACCTCAAAGCCTGGTTTGCCCTGCACCTTCTCGAAGCGATGTTCCAACCTTCTGATTCCGGTAAATCGTTCATCTTTAATATGAGCGTCGGTTACAACCTCGAAGGTATTAAGCAACCGCCGATGCAACAGTTCATCGACAATATGATGGACGCATCTGACCATCCGAAATTCGCTCAATATCGCGATACGCTGAATAAATTACTCCAGGATGACGCATTTTTAGCTCGCCACGGATTGCAGGAAAAACGCGAAAGCTTGCAAGCCTTACCCGCTCGCATCCCCACCAGTATGGTGCATGGCGTCACCCTCTCCACCATGCACGGCTGTCCTCCGCATGAAATCGAAGCCATTTGCCGCTACATGCTGGAAGAAAAAGGGCTCAACACCTTTGTGAAACTCAACCCGACCTTACTGGGGTACGCGCGTGTTCGTGAGATCCTCGATGTCTGCGGTTTCGGTTACATAGGCTTAAAAGAAGAGTCATTTGATCACGACCTCAAGCTGACGCAAGCACTGGAAATGCTGGAACGCCTGATGGCACTGGCAAAAGAAAAATCACTCGGCTTTGGCGTAAAACTGACTAACACTCTCGGCACCATCAACAATAAAGGCGCACTGCCCGGTGAAGAGATGTATATGTCAGGCCGTGCGCTGTTCCCGCTCTCCATCAATGTTGCAGCAGTTCTCTCTCGCGCCTTTGACGGCAAACTGCCCATTTCTTATTCCGGTGGTGCCAGTCAGCTGACTATCCGCGATATTTTTGATACAGGTATTCGCCCTATTACTATGGCAACCGACCTGCTGAAACCTGGCGGCTATCTGCGCTTAAGTGCCTGCATGCGCGAGCTGGAAGGCTCCGACGCCTGGGGACTTGACCATGTTGACGTCGAACGACTGAACAGACTGGCAGCAGATGCGTTAACCATGGAATACACCCAGAAACACTGGAAGCCAGAAGAGCGTATTGAAGTGGCAGAAGACCTGCCGCTGACCGACTGCTACGTTGCCCCCTGTGTTACTGCCTGCGCTATCAAGCAAGATATTCCGGAATACATCCGTCTGCTTGGCGAACACCGCTATGCCGACGCGCTGGAACTCATCTACCAACGCAACGCTCTGCCCGCCATTACCGGTCATATTTGCGATCACCAGTGCCAATACAACTGTACCCGCCTGGATTACGACAGTGCGCTGAATATCCGCGAACTGAAAAAAGTCGCGCTGGAAAAAGGTTGGGATGAATATAAGCAACGCTGGCACAAACCAGCCGGTTCTGGTTCACGCCATCCGGTTGCCGTGATTGGTGCAGGTCCGGCGGGGCTGGCAGCAGGTTACTTCCTTGCCAGAGCGGGCCATCCGGTTACGCTGTTTGAACGCGAAGCCAATGCGGGCGGCGTGGTGAAAAATATCATTCCTCAGTTCCGTATTCCTGCAGAGTTAATTCAGCACGATATCGATTTTGTTGCCGCTCACGGCGTGAAATTTGAGTATGGCTGCTCACCCGATTTGACCGTTGAACAGTTAAAAAATCAGGGCTTCCACTATGTTCTGATTGCCACCGGCACTGATAAAAATAGCGGTGTGAAACTGGCGGGCGACAACCAAAATGTCTGGAAATCACTCCCCTTCCTGCGTGAATACAACAAGGGTACAGCGCTCAAGCTGGGCAAACATGTGGTCGTTGTCGGGGCGGGTAACACCGCAATGGACTGCGCTCGTGCGGCGTTACGCGTTCCAGGCGTAGAAAAAGCAACGATCGTTTACCGTCGTTCACTGCAAGAGATGCCCGCATGGCGCGAAGAGTATGAAGAAGCGTTGCACGACGGCGTGGAGTTCCGTTTCCTGAATAATCCGGAACGTTTCGATGCTGATGGCACCTTAACCTTGCGCGTTATGTCGCTTGGCGAACCGGATGAGAAAGGTCGTCGTCGTCCGGTTGAAACCAACGAAACAGTAACACTGCATGTAGACAGCCTGATCACCGCCATTGGTGAACAGCAGGATACTGAAGCCCTGAATGCGATGGGCGTGCCGCTGGACAAAAACGGCTGGCCAGACGTCGACCATAATGGAGAAACTCGTCTGACTGACGTCTTTATGATCGGCGACGTACAGCGCGGACCATCCTCCATTGTCGCTGCTGTCGGAACCGCGCGTCGGGCGACCGATGCCATCCTTAGTCGGGAAAATATCCGTTCCCACCAGAACGATAAATACTGGAACAACGTCAATCCGGCGGAAATCTATCAACGTAAAGGCGATATCTCTATCACGCTGGTGAACAGTGACGATCGTGACGCGTTTGTCGCCCAGGAAGCCGCTCGCTGCCTCGAATGTAACTACGTTTGCAGCAAGTGTGTGGATGTCTGCCCGAACCGCGCCAACGTCTCCATTGCGGTCCCAGGCTTCCAGAACCGTTTCCAGACGCTGCACCTCGACGCTTACTGTAACGAATGCGGCAACTGCGCTCAGTTCTGTCCGTGGAACGGTAAACCGTACAAAGACAAAATCACCGTCTTCAGCCTGGCGCAAGACTTTGATAACAGCAGCAACCCAGGCTTCCTTGTGGAAGATTGCCGGGTACGAGTACGTCTGAATAACCAAAGCTGGGTGTTAAACATCGACAGCAAAGGTCAGTTTAACAACGTACCACCGGAGCTGAACGATATGTGCCGCATCATCAGCCATGTCCACCAGCATCATCATTATCTGCTGGGCCGCGTGGAGGTGTAATCATGTTGATTCTGAAGAATGTCACTGCGGTACAGCTACACCCGGCAAAAGTGCAGGAAGGCGTTGATATCGCCATCGAAAACGATGTGATTGTCGCTATCGGCGATGCCCTGACGCAACGCTACCCCGACGCCAGCTTCAAAGAGATGCATGGCCGGATTGTGATGCCAGGGATTGTCTGCTCGCACAACCATTTTTACTCGGGGCTTTCCCGCGGAATTATGGCAAACATCGCCCCTTGCCCGGATTTCATCTCAACGCTGAAAAATCTCTGGTGGCGGCTCGATCGCGCCCTTGATGAAGAGTCGCTCTATTACAGCGGACTGATTTGTTCCCTGGAAGCGATTAAGAGCGGATGTACATCGGTTATCGATCACCATGCCTCTCCGGCGTATATCGGCGGGTCGCTCTCCACATTGCGCGACGCATTTTTAAAAGTTGGCCTGCGCGCGATGACCTGTTTTGAAACTACTGACCGTAACAACGGCATCAAAGAGTTGCAGGAAGGTGTAGAAGAAAACATCCGCTTCGCCCGTCAGATTGATGAGGCGAAGAAAGCGACAAGCGAGCCGTATCTGGTGGAAGCACATATCGGTGCTCACGCGCCGTTTACCGTGCCGGATGCCGGTCTGGAGATGCTGCGTGAAGCCGTGAAAGCCACAGGCCGTGGTTTGCATATTCACGCTGCGGAAGACCTTTACGACGTTTCCTACAGTCACCACTGGTACGGCAAAGACCTGCTGGCACGACTGGCGCAATTCGATCTCATCGACAGCAAAACGCTGGTCGCTCATGGGCTGTACTTGTCGAAAGATGACATCACCCTACTCAATCAGCGCGATGCGTTCCTGGTGCATAACGCCCGTTCAAACATGAACAACCATGTCGGCTACAACCATCACCTTAGCGACATCCGCAATCTGGCGTTGGGAACGGACGGCATTGGTTCGGACATGTTTGAAGAGATGAAATTTGCCTTCTTTAAACATCGCGATGCGGGTGGTCCGCTGTGGCCTGACAGTTTTGCCAAAGCCCTGACTAACGGTAACGAACTGATGAGCCGCAACTTTGGCGCGAAATTTGGGCTTCTGGAAGCCGGTTACAAAGCTGATTTAACCATTTGCGATTACAACTCGCCGACGCCGCTGCTGGCAGACAATATCGCCGGGCATATCGCTTTCGGTATGGGCTCAGGCAGCGTTCACAGCGTGATGGTCAATGGTGTGATGGTCTATGAAGACCGTCAGTTTAACTTTGATTGCGATTCCATTTATGCACAAGCCAGAAAAGCCGCTGCCAGTATGTGGCGTCGGATGGATGCGCTGGCATAAATGACAGATGCCCTCTTCCCGCAGGGAAGAGGGCGCCATCCGGGAATATGTGGACTTCGGCGCAGGTTTCCGCATCGCCATGCGGGATCTGGAGATCCGTGGTGCCGGGAATCTGCTGGGGCCTGAGCAGTCCGGCTACATGATGAGCGTGGGTTATGATATGTATCTGAAGCTGCTGAACGACGCCGTGCTGGAGCAGCAGGGGAAGGGCCGGGAGATCCGGCCGGAGTGCTCTGCCGATCTGACGGTGGCGGCGTACATCCCGGAGCGGTATGTCCCCTCCGACCGGCAGCGGATGGACCTGTACCGGCGCATTGCCGCCCTACGGGATAACGATGCGGCGGCGGACCTCATCGACGAGCTGACGGACCGCTACGGCGACCCGCCCCGACCGGTGACGGCGCTGCTGGATGTGGCGCTGCTGCGGGCGGCAGCCGCCGACACCGGGGTGACGGATATTACCCAGAAGGGCCAGACGCTGCTGCTGAGCCTGGGCCAGCGGATGGACGTCCCCAGTCTCATGGCGGTATGCACTCTGCCTGCCTACCGCAGCCGCCTGCTGCTGTCGGCGGGGGAGCATCCCAAGCTGACGCTGCACCTGAAGCCCGGCGAGGAGGCGCTGGACGCCGCCGGGCATCTGGTGGAGGCACTGTCTCTCAAACGCAAGGAAATTTCGGGCGAAACGCCCGCAGAAGGAGGAACCCTATGAAACGTTTTGCTGCGATGCTGGCGGTCTCAGTGCTGATGGTGCTGTGGATCGCCTCCGGCGACCGGATGAGCGCCGGCCAACGAACGGACGGCCTTTATTACGAGGTCACCGGCATCCATCCGGATGCCGTGCTGATGCGCATCAACGGCGAGGACATCTCGGCGGAGGAGTACCTGTACTGGCTGGCCTATGACTGTGAGTACCTGACCTCCTATGTGCCGAATCTGGATTTCAGCGCCGAGGTGTCCAACGGCATGACCTACGGCTCCTATGCCAAGGCTGACGCCGTGGAGACGGTGAAGCTCTACGCCCTGCTGCGGCAGTGGGCCAAGCAGTACAATGTATCGCTGACGGAGGAGGACGAGGCCCGGCTTCAGCAGCAGCGGCAGCAGTATGTCGCCTACTACGGCGGCGAGGAGGGCTATCAGCAGCAGCTGCAGCTGCTGGGCATCAGCGAGGATACCTTCGACAGCATCAACCGGATGTACCTGCTGTATGCACGGCTTCACGACCTGTATACCGCCGACGGCAGCGCCATGCACCCCACGCAGGAGGCCATCGACGCCTTCGCTCAGGAAAAGGGCTATGTGACGGTGAAGCTGCTGTACTGGCCCGCCTCCGGCGGTGAGAACTCTCAGGCGCAGGCAGAGGACTTCGCCGCCCGGCTGTCCACCGCCGAGGATAAGGATGCCCTGTATGCGGAGATGGCCCAGCAGTTGGGCATCGAGGCCGGGGACACCGGCCGTACCTTCAGCGCCGAGACGCTGGGAGAGACCCTGTCCGCCGCCTTCTCTGCACTGGAGCCGGGACAGGTCAGCGATGTCATTGCCACCGACGAAGGCTGGTATGTGGCCATCGGCCAGACGCTGGACGAGAGCTCCGTGCTGGACGAGATGTTCACGGAAAACGTGACTCAGGCCCGCAGCGAGCTGACGGTGGAATACAACCAGGGTCTCTATGACAAGCTGGACGCCGGGGACTTTTACAGTCGCCTCACGGCCCGGCAGTCCGAGCTCAGCAGCCAGTTCAGCTCCGGCAGCGCCGATCCCGGCACGGACAGCGGTACGGGCAGCAGTACGGACAGCGATACCTCCGGCGAAAAGGAGGGCGGCAGCACCGGCTCCGGGGACTGATTTTCTCCCGAAACAAGGGAACTCTGGAATTATTTCCTATTTTTATGAGATTCTCCCCTTGACTATTTTGCTAAAAATGGTACGATAGATAAGGTAATGGAAACCAAGGCAAATCGGAAAGCCAAAAAGGGACCCAAAACAAATTAGGAGGAAAAGATACTATGAAAGACTTGTACGTCGTCAACTGCTGCAGAACCGCTATCGGTTCCTTCGGCGGTTCCCTGAAGAACACCCCCGCCACCGAGATGGGCGCCATCGTGGTGAAGGAGGCCCTGAAGCGGGCCAATGTTGCTCCCGAGAACGTGGATGAGCTGATGTTCGGCTGCATCCTGACCGCCGGTCTCGGTCAGAACGTCGCCC
>OKSB01002680.1_pt1 | contig 15363 bp, 10 predicted proteins | sample 1601171 | NCBI WGS metagenome assembly OKSB01 (sample SAMEA3541496, study PRJEB24748) | human gut metagenome | biome: human gut; feature: human-associated habitat; material: faeces | place: China | collected 2012 | reverse complement strand
AAATTATGTTAAGGTGTTAATTTATAGTTTGTTGTAAAAAGTTTTGGAAAACTTTGTGTCTTGTGCGATTATTTCTGTTTTCCTTTTTGGCGATGTTGTGTGTTATAAGCTTCTCTTTGTAAAGCTTTTAAAGAACATAAGACGGGATATATTTTTGTTTATATAAAATAATTTATACTTTTGCCCCCGTTTTGGTGATGACGTAAAACCATCCGGTTTCGTCATAAAGAGGGAATCCGGTGTGAATCCGGAGCAGTGCCCGCTACTGTAAGCTTTTGTAAAGTAGAAAACATTTCTCATACCACTGTCTGCGAAAGGCGGGAAGGTCGTTTTCTAAGAGGTAAGTCAGGAAACCTGCCAAATGTTTTTATTACTGTTTTTCTCGGGGTCAGGAAAGCGGAAATATACATAATAACAAATCGTTTATGAGAAGAAAGTGTTTGTGCGCGGCTTTAGCTGTAAGCTGTGTGATAAACGTATCACTTGCGCAGGTGCGTTTACAGGGTAAAGTCGTGGATGAAAGTAATGAGCCGATCCCGGGTGCGAATATCCGTGTGTCGGAATCATTAAATGGTACAACTACGGATGCGGGCGGAAAATTTGAGCTGAACCTTCCGGATGGCAACCATCGTATTCGTGTGACTTACCTTGGCTATGAACAGGGCGTGTATCAAACGGATCACTCGGAAAAAGATGTCGTTATTAAGTTGAAAGAAAAGTATGTGAATATCGATCAAGTGGTGGTAACCGGTACCGGTTCGCATCGCCGTATGAGTAATTCCCCTATTCCCGTGAAAGTGCTTACCGGAAAAGACTTGAAAGAGGCGAGCGTAACCAATTTCCAAGATGCGATGACCAAGCTGAATCCGAGTATCGTATTTATGGAAAACGGACAGGGGGCTACGATGAATATGAACGGATTGACAGAGAAATACGTGGTTATCTTGGAAAACGGTAAGCGTTTGGCCGGCGATGATACCTATTCCCGTATCGATATGTCTAACGTAAAACGGGTAGAGATCTTGAACGGGGCCGCTTCCGCTTTGTATGGTAGCGATGCGATCGCCGGCGTTATCAATATCATCACGGATGATTCCCGCAATAAGGTGAACGTGACGAGCAATAGCCGTTATGGTAGCAAGAACCAATTCTTGCAGTCGGTCAACGCGGACGTGAATGTAGGGAAGTTCGGTTCATATACTTCTTATCAATATCAACGGGCCGATGGTTGGCAATTAAATCCCTATACGGAGAGTAAAGGCGAGTTGGTTCCTACCAATAAGCAAGCTTCCGAGGGATTTCACCGGAACGTGATCAACCAACGTTTCACGTACGACGCTACGGATCGTTTGTCTTTTTATGTGCGTGGTACTTTCTTCGGACGTTCCAGCGATCGTCCGATGCCAATGGATAAAGTGAATACGACCAACTATGATATGAGAAAAGAGACGTTCACTTATGGGGCGGGCGCTCAGTACATGATTAATAAGAACTCTTATTTGAACGCTGATTATCTGTCGGACAATCATAGTACGTATAAGGATTTCTTTGATGGAAAGAAAAGCGGAGAGAGTGATATGACGAAACGGATTCATTACCATAACTTGAATGTCAAGGGAATCTTTCGTTTGGGCAAATATAATAAGCTTTCGGCTGGTACGGAGTTCATTAAAGAGTTACTGAGTAGCGAGACGGATAACATAGCGGGTAAAAGTATGTACACGACCGCGCTTTATGCTCAAGACGAGATCAATATCAATGAGCATTTCCAAGCGTACGCGGGTTTGCGCTATATTTACCATGAGAATTTTAAGAGTTATGCGACTCCTAACGTGGCTTTGCTGTATAAGGTAGGCGGTTTTAATTTCCGCGGATCGTATGCGGCTGGTTTCCGTACACCTGAATTGAAAGAGCTGTATACGGAATCGGAGAAGAAAGCGTCCGGAGCGACTCGCCTTACGATCGGTAATCCGGATCTGGACCCGGAGAAGAGCGACAATTTCACGTTGAGCGCAGAATATACGATGCGGTATTTCTCTTTGTCCGTGTCCGCTTTTATGAATAACGTACGTAGCATGATTAACTATAAGATGTTGGATACGGCGGAACGGGATGCTTATAACACTGCCCATGGTACGGACTATGATGAGATACAGATGCGTGCGAATATCGATAAAGCGAAGATCAAAGGTATTAACGTAACCTTCAATAGTTATCTGGGAGCGGGCTTTACCTTGAATGGTGGCTATAGTTTCATGGATGGAAAGAACGTATACGAGGATGAGCCTTTGGATAAGACCGTTAAGCATAGTGGTACGGTAGCGGCTATGTGGTCTCATACTTGGAATAAGTATAAGCTGAACGTGAATTTTAACGGACGTATCCAAGGGGAACGTTATTCTACTTCTTATGGATACGCACCGAAATATTCCTTGTGGAATCTCAATACGAGCCATACGTTTAGAGCCGGCGATTTCTTGTTGGAACCGGGAGTAGGTATCGAGAACCTTTTTGATTATGTAGATGATCGTCCCTTTAATTACAATTACGCTACATTGACCCCGGGCCGTACCTATTACGTCAGCCTTCTGGTCCGTTTCAAGCAGTAAACTGTCACATGTCAACTATTAACTAATATAATAATGTATAGGGGATTTTTACGATCCATGTTTGTTTGTTCACTCCTGCTTGGGCTCGCCTGTTCATTATGGGCGAAACCCGGGCGGGAGTTTTACGCTTCCGATATCTGGGAGAGCATGGAAAAGGGAGATAAGTTAGCGATCTTGATGGTACATTTCGGGAGTGCTTACCCGGAAGCTCGTACCCAAGTACTCGATGTGATGAACAAGCGTGTCAAGGAGGCTTTCCCAGACGTGGAAGTCCGGCAGGCTTATAGCGCCCGTAGCGTAGTGAGTCGGTTGAGGGCGCAAGGTGTTTGGGTTCAGTTGCCGGCGGACGCCTTGGTGGAGTTGCGTGATCAAGGGTTTACCCATGTAATTATCCAACCGACTATCATTATAGAGGGTGTGGAGATGGAAGCGATCCGCAAAGAGGCGGAACAGCGAAAAGGTTTGTTTAAGGATTTGCGTGTAGGTAATCCCTTGTTATATGATGATACCGATTATGAGGCGGTGATGAAAGCGGTTTCCTCACCTTCTGGAGTGACTAAAAATGGGGCTAAGTTATTGGTGGCGCACGGAACTTATCATGCCAGTAACTCGGCTTACGCGAAATTGGGGTATATGTTCCAGACCAAAGGAATGAAAGATTATTATACCGGAACCCGTGAGGGTTTCCCTACGATCGAGGATGTAGGTGAGCAAATGCGCCAAGCCGGTCATAAGCGTGTGCAGTTGATTCCTTTTATGTTCGTACTGATTCGAGGTACGGAAAATACGGTTACGGATTTCTGGCAGAAAGGGCTACGTCAACAGGGTTTCGATGTGGATATTTATTTAAAGCCTCTAGGTGAGAATCCGGCGATCCGGTCTTTATTTATCGATCACATCCGTTTCGCCATGAAATATAAACGGGCGACGATTTTTGATCGAAAGAAATTATATACACACTGAACAATTGAAAATTGAGAATTGAAAATTAGTGAGTACTTACTGAACCAATTTTCAATTCTCAATTCTCAATTATTTACTGGTAGTCTTCTCCGGTTTCCCAAGCCTCCGCATCATTATATAATGCTTTTAGATGGTTCACCCAGATCTGACGAACAGCGTCGTAATCGCCTAAGCCTATGATCTTACAGTTCTCTAAACTTCCGTTATGGCTTTCTTTCGTGTCAATCTTGAAGCCCATCTTCAAAAGTTTTAGTCTCCAGCAAGCGTCGGCGTTAGGAGCGGCAGCGCTGAAATCATCACCCTCCTCGATACCCCAAAGGTCATTATGCGCATGGTCTCCGGCAATAGACATGAACGGAGCTAAGGAGATCGTGATCTCTTCCGGTTTTAAGTTATGATCCTCGCAGTATTTGGTAAGTTTGGAATAGACACATTCCTCATTAGGTTCGCCTTCTTCCGGCCAGAACAACATATCTCCGTAATCAACGGTACCTACGAATACATTTTTGTTAGCGGCCAAGGCTTGCATAGCCTCTTCTGTTTCCGTGTATTTCGTATTTGCGTTATAGTTTTTATCCGGGTTACCATGTCCCATTAATAAAAGGATGTTCTTGTTATCAGCCAATTTATCACTGTAGTGGCTGTATAGGACTTTCGCTACGGCTTCCACATCATCCTCGTCGTATACCAAACAAGGGCTTTTTACGACTTGAACACTCGGGAAAGACTCGATCATGAATTTCTTCTTCACGTCCGTATTCATCAAGCTTAGGTATTCCTCACCCGGGATGATGTGTAAGGACTGTACCGCTACCTTCTTGTAACCGGCATTTCCTAGAGCTTGTAACCAAAGGTCCGGTTGGTAACGTGCGATACCGGTCTCTGCCTCTACACGATTCACGCAAGTACGGGAGGTAAATGACAAATAGATGTCCGCATCGGGAAATGCGATCTGGAAATCGGCCAATGTTGCGTCGTAAGTCTTGATAGACTCTTTGAATGTGCTACCGAATGTACACAACAAGATCGCCGTGTCATGTTTCTTACTTGTCTTTACGACTTCTTCCGCCGGGTTTGCGGTATTGTCGTCGTCTCCATCATCACAGGAGGTAAAAACTGCGCTTGAGGCAAATAGACTCGCCGCAAGCAAAAGGTACTTAAATTTGTTCATCGCATTTAACTTTTAAGATTGTTTATAGTTTATGTTTATTCTGAAATTTCACGATAAAGGAGGCGTACCAAGTCCGTCCGGGAGACGTAGTTCCACGATGGCGTCCGAACGGGGTACGATCCACATAATCGAAGATATTATCGATACCGACATTGATATCTAGGTTCCATTTTTTCTTTTCAATACGCTATGACGGTTATTCAATCGCCATAGCTGATAACTTTTTCCATCACCGTCTGTGATATAAAAGCGGGTGGATTGGTACCGGCCGAACAAGGTGACATCCAATTTATACTTTTTCCACGCATGGTTCCATGCTAGTTTCCAATTGGCATTATGGAATGAGGTTCCGTTGATCGGGGTGTAGAGCATATAATTCGGGTCGGCCGGATCATCCGTATATTGCGCTTTGGCATCCGTATAGCTATAGCCTCCACCAATAGCCAAGGAAGATAGGATTTGATAGGTGAGCGATATATCTCCTCCGAAAGAGCGGGCTTTGGATAAGTTTTTGTGTTGCATGCTGGCCTCGATCTCATCCAATCGGTCTTCGGCGCTTGTCGGGACCTCGGTCAGGGCGATCATGTTCTTGATACGGTTGTAGAATCCTGTTACCGTGATCTGCAGGTTCGATGCGTGATATTCTACGCTCGCCGAATAATAATTGGACTTTTGCGGTTTTAAATCCTTATTACCATAATAATGTTTCCACGGGCCGCCGCCGATCTGCGTGATATAATCATCGTGTAACTCCTTTAAGGTAGGAGCCTTAAATCCATTTGAGTATGTGGCTCGGATATTGAAGTCGCCTAGTTTGTACAGGGCGGAGACTTTAGGGGTAAACGTAGCCCCGAACTCTTGGTGCACGACGAAGCGCCCACCTACCGTCACATTCAACCGATCCGTCGGGTTCCATTCGTCTTGTACATAAGCGGAAGCCGTAAATACGGAGGCTTTCCCGTTCTCGATACGCCGGGGAGATTTCAAATGATCGTATTGATATTCGAGTCCGGCGCTTAGGATATTGTTTTCCCCGAGGTGGAATACGCTTTTGGCTTGTCCTAGGAAACGTTGTTGAGAGGTTTCCAGAATATGTTCTCCGGGATAACGAGTGATACGTAAATCCGTCTCCGGATCGAAGAAGTTCGTAACATCTTTATGATGGTAATTATAGAAATAACTATAGTTACCATAAGTTAGGTCTACCGAAAGAAAATTCAGTCCTCCCAATGTGTATTTAGCTCCTCCGGCCACATCGAAGTTCCGGTAGAATTGATCATAGGTATAATACTTGAATGCGCCGTGCAGACGATAATTCCATTTCTGGTAAAAAGAGCCATCGGCCGAGAGGCTCAGCCGGTCGTTCACTTTGTAGGTTAAGTTCTCCCTTAGCGTAAAGTTCGTGGATCGGTTTACGGTTCGTGTCACGGTTCCATCCATTACCTCGTGATGGTCCCATTCTTGGGTCGTATTTTGCCAGCCGTCCGTATGGGTCGTACTAAGTGAGGTGTTGGAATTCATTCTCTTATGCCCAAAGCCGATTTGTACGCTTTCCAATATATCTCCATATGATCCGACACGAGTCGTATTCGATAGGCTCACTTTATCCCGGTTCTTTTTCGTGATAATATTGATAACACCGGCGATAGCGTCCGAGCCATACAGGGAAGAGGCGGCACCTTTTACGATCTCGATACGTTCGATATTGGCGGGGTTGATAATACTCAAGTCGTTTTGTCCGCCGGTATCTCCGTTGATCCGTTTGCCATTGATAAGGATCAAGATGTAATCGTTGCCTAATCCGTTCATCTGGATGCCACTACCCATGTCGCTCGGATTAAAGGTGATGGAAGCGTTCAGCCCTTCCAGAATATCTTGCATACTGCGTCCTTGGTAACTGTCAAGGGCTTTGCCAGTGATTACCTCTGTTTGCACAGGGGCGTCTTTCAGATAGTGTTCGGTACCCGTACCGGTGACCACGACCTCGTTCAATAGCACGGAAAGTTCCTTCGGATCTTTCAATATGCTTTGGGCGCATACGGATTGTACGCATGCCACCAGAATAGCGAATGCTAAAAGCCTCATATAGTGTTTTATTTATACACGAAATAAAACAACAAGCCTCTATCTGGTTATGTCTCAAAAAATAAATTGAATCGTTTTTTGTATGACACATACTTCTATCCTGGAAGCTTGATGTTATTGTAAGACTTTAGCAGGTATTCTGGCTCTCCTCTGGTTAGAAACCTTCCCATTCCAATTCTGGAACAGTGGCTTTTGAACTTCTAACCAACTTAATGAGGATTACAGCTGCAGGAACAGCTCCGGATTCACACCGGATTCCCTCTCACCAAACTATGTGATAGCTTGGTTACTAAAATCGTGGGCAAAGGTAGGTCTTTTTAATTAAATAATACAGACATTGAGAAAATATTTCCATTTTCTTATTTACTTCATGCCTCTCGCTTTATAGATACGCTCCTTAGCCTCATTGATCTTTTGGAGTTTCTCATTGGCGGCCTTGCGGATATCTTCACCAAGGTTGGCTACTTTGTCCGGATGATGTTTGATAGCCATGCGGCGGTAAGCGGCACGCACCTCATCGTCCGTAGCCGTGGGTTCTATCTCTAATACTTTATAGGCGTTATCTAGGGAGTTTTCCTGAAGATTTAACATGGATTCAACTTCCTTTTCAGACATTCCCATCGCTATGGCTACCTCTTTTAAAGCGTTGATCTCGGTGGCGCAAACATTACCGTCGCTCTTAGCGATCTCGGCGAGGAACGCCAGCAGTTGCAGCCGCTCCTCATAACTTAGGTTGTATGCGATCTGGGTTCCGCATTCCCGGATGGTATTCTTGAATCCTATGCTATTCTCTTGCTCCATGCGTTTGGCTTGGTCGAAAAGCTTTAGCAATATCTCTTCACCTTGGCCTACGGCGATCTCGCCGAAGTTCCTTCGGAGGAATTGACGGACATATTCCATCTCGCTGTGCATGATTTTCCCATCGGCACGGATGATATAGGAGGCCATTACCAACATGGAGAAAAGGAAACTGTTACGCTCCCCGGCGTATGGGTCTCTTCGTGTATATTGATCATCGTAATTGGTTCTGCCACCGAAGGGCTGTCCCGTCATGTTTGCCTCTTCCTCAAAGAAAGAGCCTAATATAATACCGGCTAAAGCGCCCAGTGGTCCGAATGCCATAAACCCCAAGACACCGCCTATCCATTTTCCGATACCCATATTCTTCTTTGTTTTATTTGTCGTTAATCAATGGTGCGATATTCGCTATTCTCTAAACGCATCTCCGGCTGTTGCAATTTCTGGTATTCATCATTGTTCAATTTTGATACCGCAAATTCGCTCTATTTCAAAAATATATTCTTTGGGTGTTGTGAACAATACAGCTTCCATTCCAATCGCCTTTGCACCCAACACATTCACCATTCTGTCATCCGTAAACAAACATTCCGACGGTTTAAGGCCATATTTGTCACGAAGGCGAAGATAAATTTCCTTTTCTGGCTTGATGAAGTGTTCCTCACATGATATTACCATACCGTCAAGTAACCGGAATATGTCGAATTTCTCCATGACCCGGTAGATTGTGTCGCTCCAGTTCGTCAACCCATATAGTTTGAATCCAGATTGCTTTAACTTTTTTAGAAGTACACGCATACCTTCAATCTCTCCTGTTATCTCTTCTAGATAATTATCTTTGAAAAACGTGAAGGCATCACTATATTCAGGATACCTTTTTATCGCTCCGTCAATCATTTTATCAAACGGGATTATTCCACGGTCGCACATGTTTATAAATTTCGGATCTGATAGAATTTTGTGAAAACCGATTAGTGACACTTCATCATCCCCGAAATGTCGTTCAAGCAAGGGTTGCAAATCGTGATTTACGAGGACCTTGCCAAAATCAAAAATGAGGTTTTTAATCATTATCTTCGATATTTTTAATTACACGGCAAGGATTGCCGACAGCTATGGAATTGGCAGGAATATCTTTCACGACAACACTGCCTGCTCCGATGACAGAGTTTTTACCGATGGTCACACCCGGAAGGATTGTAGAGCCGCCTCCTATCCATACACCATCTTCTATAAGGACAGGTCGGGCAATTGTGTCGCAGATGGACGCTCCGGGATGTGTCCTTTCCGGCATCCTTTCCGCAAGGTGAACGGAATGAGTTGCGGTATATATTTTCACATCGGGGGCTATCATCACGTTGTTACCGATAATGATATTGTTATTATCGAGGAACGTACAGTTCATGTTCACGATCACCTTGTTCCCGAAATAGATGTTTTTCCCATACTCGCATCGGAAGTCTATGTCGATGTAAACATCCTTGCCGATACTTCCGAACATCTGCCGATAGATGCGCTGCTTTGCCTCATTGTCGGCATAATCCGTTTCTCTGAGTTGGTGTAGTAGCCTTTTGTTACGGACAGTCATTTCCGTTATTTCGGGCGATGAGCCGTCGAAAGGCTCCTCATCCATACATTTTTGATATTCAGTTTTCATGTGTTCAATTCATCTCATTGTAGAGTCTTATTCTTTATTTGAGCCAATTATTACGACAAGGTAACGCAAGCAAGAATAGGCAGCTTCAAATTGATATGCCTTCAAGCATACGCAAAGTTACACAAAATAGCTGAGAACACGAACAAACGAAATGTATAAAAACTGTACTTGCCTGTTGACTCTACAAAAAGTAAGGCTTTTTCATTTAACATCTCATTTAAGTGGAGCTTCTTGTAAATTTTAGCATGCGCTATTGTTTTCGGTGGAAGGATTCAGGAAAACACGTACGACCTTTCCAGAAAACACGTACGACTTTTTTCAAAAACATGTATGTGTTTTCGCAGAAAGATTATCCTGTTTTTTTAATTTTGATTTTTAATGCTTTATGCATAAGCTTCTCTTGTGAGCTTATTGTACGGAATTTTACTTGGGATCCGTGTATTCCGTATATTCCGGCCTGGCTGAAGTGGATAGTTAAATAAAAAATACTATCTTTGCCCCCGAATCGGTTCCGCATATACCATTCGGGTATGTGGATTAAAAGGGAATCGGGTGTAAATCCCGGACAGTCCCGCTGCTGTGAAGCTCCGAAGAACATCTTGAAACAACACTATCGCCACTGGTTCTAGCGACCGGGAAGGCCTCAAGATGGGAGTCAGTCAGAAGACCTGCCATTCATTAAAGGCTGTTTTTGCTCGAGGGATTAGGAAAGCAGTACGAAAAGAATAAGAATCAATAGTTAATGATTTATGGAGAATTTATGTCCTCGTGGCGACATGATCCGTAAAGTGCTTGTTGCGAATCGAGGTGAGATCGCTATCCGTGTGATGCGCTCATGTAAGGAGATGGGGATTCGCACTGTTGCCGTATATTCGGAGACCGATCGTACCGCTCGGCATGTAATGTATGCGGATGAGGCAGCCTTGATAGGCCCGGCGGCTTCCAAGGAAAGTTATTTGAATATAGACAATCTGATCGCTGCGGCGAAACGGCACCATGCCGATGCGATACATCCCGGTTATGGTTTCTTGTCGGAGAACGCGGACTTCGCACGCTGTTGTAAGCAAGAAGGATTGATATTTATCGGCCCGTCAGCGGAGACGATGGAAGCGATGGGAGATAAGATCGCCGCACGCAAACGCATGATCGCCGCAGAGGTTCCTGTGGTTCCCGGTACGGAGCAACCGTTGCAAAGTGCGGAAGAAGCGCTTCGGGTTTGCGAAGAAATTGGTTTCCCTGTTATGCTGAAAGCTTCTATGGGAGGTGGAGGAAAAGGGATGCGCCTGATACATGAGAAGGGCGAGGTTGTCGAGGCTTATCATACGGCTCGTTCAGAATCGTTGTCCTCATTTGGTGATGATACGGTATATATAGAGAAATTCGTAGAGGAGCCGCATCATATAGAATTCCAGATATTGGGAGATAACCATGGTAATGTCATTCATCTATTTGACCGGGAATGTTCGGTTCAACGTCGTAACCAGAAAATAGTAGAGGAAAGCCCGTCTCCATTCCTAACAGCGGACTTACGTAAAGAAATGGGGGAAAAGGCTGTGGCTGCGGCTAAAGCGGTTCATTATTCCGGAGCGGGAACGATAGAGTTCCTTGTAGATAAGGACCGCCATTTTTATTTTTTGGAAATGAATACCCGGCTACAAGTAGAGCATCCTATCACGGAAGAAGTGGTAGGGGTGGATTTGGTAAAGGAACAAATCCGTATCGCCAATAATGAGGTTTTGCATCTTCGTCAAGAAGATCTTTTCCAACGAGGACATGCCATCGAGTGCCGGATCTGTGCGGAGGATACGGAAAATAATTTCATGCCTTCCCCGGGTATTATCCGGCAATTAACGGAACCGAATGGTATCGGGGTACGTATCGATAGCTATGTATATGAAGGGTATGAGATTCCGGTCTATTATGACCCTATGATCGGTAAATTAATCGTATGGGCAACGACACGTGCGTATGCGATCGAGCGTATGCGCCGGGTTCTATATGAATATAAAATCACGGGCTTAAAGACGAACCTCAGTTATTTGAAACGTATCATGCATAATCCTGATTTCGTGAAAGGGGAATATAATACATTATTTATCGCTAAGAATGCCCGGATGCTACAACGGTCTAACGGTAATAACGAGGAAATCGAGAATATCGCCATGATCGCCGCTTATATGGATTATTTGATGAATTTAGAGGAAAATACTTCTACCCAATTGGTGGATACACGTCCTATCAGCCGTTGGCGGGAGTTTGGTTTACAAAAAGGTGTCTTACGGATTTAACGGGTATTGGTTATGGAAATACATATCGGAAATCGTGTGGCCGATGTGACATTGGTCAGTAAAGAAGGGAATAAAGTCCGGCTTTCTATCGACGGGAAGCCGTATGATGTGGATATCGTGATGACGGAGAACGGCAGTTGTTCTGTCTTGCACGATGGGAACTCATTTAACGCGGAGATCATCTCCGGAGAAGATCATCGGAGTTATGACGTGAATATGTTCTACCGTTCCTATCATGTGGATATCGTAGATACCCAAAAGAAATATTTGCGTATGCGTAAAAGTGCGGAAGAGAAGCAAGATGACAAGATTGTCGCCCCGATGCCGGGTAAAGTCGTGAAAATACCTGTGCGGAAAGGAGATCGCTTGGAAACGGGGGATACCGTGGTCGTACTTGAGGCGATGAAGATGCAGAGTAACTATAAGGTAAGCTCAGCATGCGTGGTAAAAGATATATTGGTATCCGAGGGAGATTCCGTTGATAACAATCAAGTGCTTATGACTTTAGACCTATTAAAAGATGATTCATATGAATAACGAGCAATTATATAAAGATTTTGAGGCTTTGAATAAAGAGGCCTCGTTGGGAGGAGGATTGAATCGCATTGAGAAACAACATGCTTGCGGGCGTATGACCGCCCGTGAACGAATCGAGATGCTGTTGGATAAAGGGACTTTCAATGAGCTGGATAAATTCGTGGTGCATCGGTGTACAAACTTCGGGATGGATAAGAATAAGATTCCCGGTGATGGAATGGTAAGTGGTTATGGAAAGATCGATGGTCGTTTGGTATTTGTTTACGCTTATGATTTTACCGCATACGGTGGGACCTTGAGTGCCACGAATGCCGCTAAGATCGTGAAAGTGCAACAATTAGCCTTAAAGAACGGAGCGCCGATCATCGCCTTGAATGACTCGGGGGGTGCCCGGATTCAAGAAGGGGTGAATAGCTTGGCTGGTTATGCTTCTATCTTTTACCAAAATACGATGGCCTCGGGAGTCGTTCCCCAATTATCGGCTATTTTGGGGCCTTGTGCGGGGGGCGCTTGTTATTCCCCGGCTTTGACCGATTTTATTTTTATGGTCAAAGAGCAAAGTCATATGTTTATCACGGGGCCGGATGTCGTAAAGGCGGTGACTCACGAGGTGATCGATAAGGAAGAGCTGGGCGGGGCGCAGGTACATAGCGGAAAAAGCGGGGTCGCACATTTTGTGTGTGATACGGAAGAGGAGACTTTGATGAGTATCCGGGAACTTCTGAGTTTCCTGCCTTCTAATAATATGGAAGACGCTCCAGTTATAGCTTGTGCTGACGATGTGCGTCGGGTAGAAGAGTCGTTGCAGCATGTGATTCCGGAAGATCCTAATGTCCCTTATGACATCAAGGATATTATAGAGCCGATAGTGGATAATCATTACTTTTTCGAGGTTATGCCTCATTTCGCTCGCAATATTGTAGTGGGATTCGCTCGTTTGGGAGGCCGTACCATAGGTATCGTAGGGAACCAACCTGCCTTTTTAGCGGGAGTCTTGGATATCGATGCTTCTGATAAGGCCGCACGTTTCATTCGCTTCTGCGATTGCTTCAATATTCCATTGATCACGTTCGAGGATGTGCCGGGCTTCTTGCCGGGCTGTACGCAAGAACATGCGGGAATTATACGCCACGGGGCAAAAATTGTCTACGCTTATGCGGAGGCCACGGTTCCCAAAATCACGTTGATTACCCGGAAGGCTTACGGGGGAGCCTATATCGTAATGGCAAGTAAGCCTACCGGTGCCGATATAAACTTGGCATATCCGATGGCTGAGATTGCGGTGATGGGGGCTGAAGGTGCCGTGAATATATTATACCGGAAAGCCAACGATGAGGAGAAGAAACAAGCAATTCGTGAATACACCGAGAAATTCTCAAATCCTTACCGGGCAGCCGAGCAAGGATTTATAGATGAAGTCATACAACCTAGAGACACACGTTTTAAATTGATTCAGGCGTTGGAAATGGCGAAAAATAAGAGCCAGAGTAATCCTCCTAAAAAACATGGAAATATTCCCTTGTAGTAATTATTATTTAAGGAAAATCAAAGCCTCTTCCTGTCGGGAGGATAGCTTAGAGGTTAAAAGATCCCGGTTCAATTGTTTTGTCCCGGGATTTTTTTATTTGGATAATAAAAGTAAACAAAAAAGCGAAAAGATATGATATATACGGAAAACATGCTATCTTTGTTCCCGAATCGGTTCCGCATATACCATTCGGGTATGTGGATTAAAAGGGAATCGGGTGTAAATCCCGGACAGTCCCGCTGCTGTGAAGCTCCGAAGAACATCTTGAAACAACACTATCGCCACTGGTTCTAGCGACCGGGAAGGCCTCAAGATGGGAGTCAGTCAGAAGACCTGCCATTCATTAAAGGCTGTTTTTGCTCGAGGGATTAGGAAAGCAGTACGAAAAGATAAGCAATATCTTAAAAGGAACAAAGACGTATGAAAAGGATCTGTTCGCACTGTCGTGCGACATTTGAATGGCCGGTAACCCTTTTGCCGGAAGAGGAAAGTTTGTCTAAATTATCAGCATAAGAAATAGAAAATATATTAGTAAATGTTGTTAGAATGGATGCCAGATTAAACTGGGATACTAAATGTTCAATATGTGTATCTCTGCCGAAGTGATTCGCCAGAGGTACTTTTTTATCTTAAATTAATATATACATGAATAGATATGGAATGGATTAATGAATTGTTATGGGGAGAAGGGGTAGGGCATTCTATCCTTTTGTTATCCGTTGTGATCGCTCTGGGGATCCAGCTTGGTAAACTGAAGCTATTCGGTATCTCTTTAGGGATTACCATGGTACTGTTTGTCGGGATCTTTCTCGGGCATTTCGGTTTTACGGCGAATCCGTCGGTCGTTCATTTTTTTAGAGAGTTTGGTTTGATCTTATTTGTTTACTCGGTAGGTATGCAAGTAGGCCCCGGATTTTTCTCTTCGTTTCGAAAGGGAGGGATCACGTTGAATATGCTTGCTTGCGGTATTGTTTTTCTAGGGGTGATTACTGCCTTGATTATACATTATATTACAGGCATTCCTATACCGACAATGGTAGGTATCTTATCCGGAGCAGTGACGAATACACCGGGATTGGGCGCTGCTCAACAGGCTTATTCAGATATGACGGGGATCTCGGATGAAACGATCGCTTTAGGATATGCGGTTGCCTATCCGTTAGGTGTGATCGGCATTATCTTGTCGATGATTTTTATCCGTTATGTTTTCCGTATCTCTTTTGCGAAGGAGACGGAACAATTGGAAGAAGAGACGGATACGGAATCGGGAGGAGAGGCTGTACCTATCTCTTTGGTGGTGAAGAATCCGGCGATTTTTGGTCGTAGCGTAAGTGAGCTATCTAAATTGTTGGAACACCGTGAATTTGTTATTTCCCGTATTTTACGTAACGATACGAATCGGATAGAGATCGTGGCGGGGAACACGGTATTGAATGGAGATGATAAGATTTTTGTTATTACCGCAGAGCATGACGTGGAGGCGATAAAGACTTTTATCGGTCAAGAAATACAGATGGATCGTAAGCAATGGATTCCGGCGGAAAGCCAGTTTATCAGCCGGCGTATTTTGGTTACCCGGTCTGAAATCAACGGTAAGCAATTAGGGGCTTTGCAGTTACGCCGTTTACATGGAATTAACGTGACTCGGATCAATCGTGCGGGGCTGGAGTTGGTAGCTACTCCTAATCTGGTCTTGCAAATAGGCGACCGGGTGACAGTGGTCGGTA
>OKSB01002670.1_pt1 | contig 15416 bp, 10 predicted proteins | sample 1601171 | NCBI WGS metagenome assembly OKSB01 (sample SAMEA3541496, study PRJEB24748) | human gut metagenome | biome: human gut; feature: human-associated habitat; material: faeces | place: China | collected 2012 | reverse complement strand
ACCACTGCCAATTTTGCGCAGCTGCTCTTCATTGCCAATCAGAATATAAGTTTTGCGGGGAAAACAACACCGTCCTTTCCTACAATGACATGTATGAGATGGACCTTGAAAGCTACTACACCACCGGCACGGCAAACTACAGCTTTCAGGCAGAAAACGCCATCACCTCCGGCATCGCCAAGGTCACCCGCACGGCGGCCTACCAGCTGTACGAGCTGACCGGCCACGGCGAGACCGCGCTGTCCGACGACTTTACCGACACGCTGTCCAACGCCGGTGCGTATGGCGAGCACGCCACCACGACGATCGGCCTCTCGGGCCACAAGAGCCTGCCTATCTACAACCATGTGAAGGCGAGCCGCTTTAGCTGGGACGCCGTCTACACCAACACCAACCGCGGCGGCGCGTATCGCGGCTACGGTGCCACCCAGGGCCAGTTTGCCGTGGAGAGCGCCGTCAACGAGCTCGCCGACATGCTGCACATGGACCCCGCCGACCTGCGCCTTAAGAACATCGTGCGCGAGGGCGAGATCATGCCGCAGTACTACAACGAGAAGCTCAACGCCTGCGCGCTCGACCGCTGCCTGCTGCGCGCGATGGACATGATCGGCTGGCGCGACAAGCCGCTGGCCGTCGATCTGGGCGACCGCGTGCGCGCCCTGGGCTGCGCGCTCACCATGCAGGGCTCGGGCATTTCCAACGTGGACATCGCCGGCATCGACATGCGCCTGGAAGAGGACGGCTTCATTACCATCGGCACCGGCGCCACCGATAACGGCATGGGCGTCGACACGATCCTGGCGCAGATTGCCGCCGAGGAGCTGGGCGTGGAGAGCTCGCTGATCGTGGTGCGCGGCGTGGACACCGATGTGTCGCCGTTCGACGCCGGCTCGTACGCGAGCTCGGGTACGTACGTGACGGGCCTTGCCGCCAAGAACGCCGCGACCGAGCTACGTGAGAAGATTTGCGCCAAGGCCGCTCAGATGTGGGACGTTGACGCCGCCGACGTGGTCTTCGACGGCCAGTACGTGCGCCTGTCCGACGAGCGTGCCGCTCGTGAGCAGAACCGCTACCTCACGCTGCGCGAATTTGCCAACCTATGCGTCAAGAACATCGCGGGCGGCGACGCGCTCACCTCGCATGCTTCTGCCTGCCTGCCCGTTTCGCCTCCGCCGTTTATGGCCGGCATTGCCGAGGTCGAGGTCGACAAGGCCACCGGCAAGGTGACCGTGGTGGACTATGCGGCGGCCGTCGACTGCGGCACCGTGATCAACGAGGCGCTCGCGCGCGTTCAGGCCGAGGGCGGCATTGCCCAGGGCATCGGCCACGCGCTCTACGAGATTGTCGAGCATGACGATCGCGGCCGTCTGCGCACCGGCAACTTTATGAGCTACAAGCTGCCCACGCGCCTGGATATCGGCAGCATTCGCGTGGCCTTTGAGCCGAGCTACGAGCCGACGGGCCCGTTTGGCGCCAAGTCGATCGGCGAGGTCGTCATCAACACGCCGCTCGCCGCCGTTGCCTCGGCCGTGGCACACGCCACCGGCCACCAGGTGCGCTCGCTGCCCATCACACCGGAGAAGGCTCTGCTGGGGGAGTAGCGGGTCAGCGAACAAGTCGTAGTTGGCGGGACGGGACAACTCGCCCCGCCTTTTGCACTCGTGGTGAGGTCGTGAGCCTGTAAAAGGTGTGCGTGCGCTTGCCGCTCGTATCTGCTATCATTCCTAATCTGTGCGCTCATGCGGGCGTGGCGGAATTGGTAGACGCGCCAGATTTAGGTTCTGGTGGGATTCCCGTGAAGGTTCGAGTCCTTTCGCCCGCACCAACGCATCTGCGTCGGCTTCGGCCGTCGCGACTCTTTGTTGCATAAAGGTACCAGCACCTCAGATAAGCTGGGCAGTATGAGGAGGAACGTGTTGAACATCACCGCTTCTGACGTCAAGGACGCCAAGCTCACCGCTACGGTCACCATCCCGGCCGCCGACGTCGACGCCGCGATCAAGAAGGCCTACAAGGACACCGCCAAGAAGTACCGCTTCCCGGGCTTCCGCGCCGGCAAGGCTCCCCGTCCGGTCATCGATTCCGCTCTTGGCGCCGAGGCTACCCTCGCTCAGGCCACTAACGACCTGATTGCCGCCAACGAGCCCGCCGTCCTCAACGAGCTGGACATCGTCCCCACCAAGAACGGTGACTACAAGGAGCTCGACCTCGCCAAGGATCACGAGGACTACACCTACACCGTCGAGTTCTCCCTGCGTCCTGCTGCCGAGCTCTCTTCCTTCGACGCCGTCGAGATCGAGATGCCCCCTGCGGAGGTCACCGAGTCCGAGATCAACAACCAGGTCGAGATGCTCCTCAACTACCGTGCCACCTTCGAGGACGTCGAGGGTCGCGCCGTCGAGGCTGACGACTATGTGACCGTCGACCTCAAGGCCGTCGAGAACGCCGACAACTTTGCCGCCGAGGGTCGCATGCTCATCGCCGGTAGCGACAGCAACCCCAAGGAGTTCAACGAGGCCCTGATCGGCGCTAACGTTGACGACGTCAAGACCGTCACCTGGACCGACGAGGTCGAGGAGGGCGAGGAGGCCGAGACCCACACCGTCGAGGTCACCGTCAAGGGCATCAAGGTCCGCAACACCCCCGAGCTCACCGACGAGCTTGTCAAGTCCGACTTCGGCTTCGACAGCATCGACGCCATGCGCGACGCCATCAAGATCGAGATCGAGCAGGACAAGGCTTCCCGCCTCCCTGCCGAGAAGGAGAACCGTTGCGTCTCCGCTCTCGCTGAGCGCCTGCAGCTCGACGAGATGGATGCCGACTACGAGCAGTCCGTCTTTGAGGAGCTTGGCCAGAACTTCCTGTCCAACCTCGCTGCCCGCGGCATGACGCTCGACACCTGGCTGCCCGCTTCCGGTCTGACCATGGAGCAGTTCATCGGCGACCTGCATAAGCAGGCCAACGACGTTGCCCGTGAGTCCCTGGCTCTGGACGCCCTCGCCCGTGAGCTCAAGATTGAGGTCACCGAGGACGACATCAACGCCGAGTTCGAGAAGGCCGGCGTCAAGGACGTCGAGGCTTCCAAGGCCGAGTTCATCGCCGATGGCCGCATGCCTGCCGTCCGCGAGTCCATCCGTCGCTCCAAGGCCGTCGACCACCTGGTCGAGAACGCCAAGGTGACCGAGGTCGACGAGACCGCCAAGGACGCCGAGTAATTCTCGCCACCTTGCCCGCGAGCGCATGTATGTGCCCGTGATGGGGTAAAGTTAATAGCCGGTTATCCGGTTGCTTCGTACGGTGCCAGCCAATGCATAGCATGCGGGCACCGTACGTTTATCTAAAACCAATTTGGTCCGCAAGAGAGAAATGGAGATGCGTATGATCGCTAAGTTCGATTCCGCCCTCGTGCCATACGTTATCGAGCAGACGCCGCGCGGCGAGCGCAGCTACGATATCTATTCGCGCCTGCTCAACGACCGCATTATCTTCTTGGGCGAGGAGATCAACTCCGTCAGCGCCAACCTGGTCGTTGCCCAGCTGCTGCATCTTGAGAGCCAGGATGCCGAGAAGGATATCTCGCTCTACATCAATTCGCCCGGCGGCGAGGTTTACTCTGGCCTGGCGATTCTGGACACCATGAACTTCATCAAGCCGCAGGTCTCCACCATCTGCGTCGGTATGGCCGCGTCCATGGCCGCCGTGCTGCTTTCGGCCGGTGCCAAGGGCAAGCGCTTCTGCCTGCCGCACTCCAAGGTCATGATTCACCAGCCCAGCGGCGGTGCGCAGGGCCAGCAGACCGAGATCGAGATCGTGGCCGAGGAGATCAAGAAGACCCGTCGTGAGCTCAACCAGATCCTGTCCGACGCCTCGGGCCAGCCCATCGAGAAGGTCCAGGCCGACACCGAGCGCGACAACTACCTGACCGCTGCCGAGGCCCTCGACTACGGTCTGATTGACCGCATTGTCACCTCGCGCGATCTCGCCGCGAAGGACGCCTAGGATGGCCGGTAACATGCAGGACAATTTCGACGAGAACGGTAACCCCATCCGCTGCTCCTTCTGCGGAAAAGAGCAGGGTCAGGTTCGTCGCCTTGTTAAGGGTCCGACCAATATCTTTATCTGCGACGAGTGCGTCGCCGCCTGCTCCGAGATTTTGGAGGAGTCGCTGGCTTCGGACTTTATGGACGCTGCCCGCAACGGCAAGCTGCCGGGCTTCCTCAACGATCACGGTCAGGCTGCGTCCCAGCCTGCTATGGATCCCGAGGCCGAGGGCTTTGAGCTCGAGGACGACGCCCGTCAGGTCATTACGCATGTGCCGACGCCGCATGAGATCTATGACGAGCTTTCGGCCTATGTCATGGGCCAGGAAGACGCCAAGCGCGCCATGTCGGTTGCCGTGTACAACCACTACCGCCGCGTGATTGAGGGCGGTGCTGCGCTTTCGGCCTTTGACGACGGTTTGGACTCGCAGCTCGACGATGATATGGACGAGGTGGAGCTCGCCAAGTCCAACATTTTGCTGCTCGGTCCCACCGGTACCGGTAAGACCCTGCTGGCCCAGACGCTTGCGCGCATCCTCGAGGTGCCGTTTGCCATCGCCGACGCCACCGCGCTCACCGAGGCCGGTTACGTGGGCGAGGACGTGGAGAACATCCTGCTCAAGCTCATCAACGCCGCCGACGGTGATATCGAGCGCGCGCAGGTTGGCATTATCTATGTCGATGAGATCGACAAGATCGCCCGCAAGGCCGAGAATCTCTCCATTACCCGCGATGTTTCGGGCGAGGGCGTTCAGCAGGCGCTGCTTAAGATTCTTGAGGGCACGGTTGCAAGCGTTCCGCCCACCGGCGGCCGCAAGCATCCCCAGCAGGAGCTGCTGCAGATCGACACGACCAACATCCTGTTTATCTGCGGCGGTGCCTTTGTGGGTCTGGACAAGATTATCGCCGACCGCGTGGGCAACAAGGGCGTAGGTTTTAACTCCGAGATCGCAGGCCCCACCTCGGTCGACGAGAACGATCTGCTGCGCCAGGTGCTCCCGCAGGACCTCAACGCCTTTGGCATGATCCCCGAGTTCGTGGGCCGTACGCCTGTCGTCACCCAGACGCAGGCGCTCGACGAGGACGACCTGGTGTCGATCCTGACCGAGCCCAAGAACGCCGTGGTGCGCCAGTACCGCAAGATGTTCCAGCTGGAAGACGTGGACCTGGAGTTTGAGGACGAGGCCCTGCACGAGATTGCCCGTATGGCGCTCGCCCGCAAGACCGGCGCCCGCGGCCTGCGCTCCATTTGCGAGGACGTACTGCAGCAGACGATGTTCGACCTGCCCAGCGAGGAGGGCGTCGCCAAGGTCGTCGTAACCGAAGCCTCCGTAAAGGGCGAAGAGCAGCCCCAACGCATCTACGGCTAAACCTGCCTAAAACGTGTTTGTAAATAGCCTCCGACCATTCGCGGTCGGAGGCTATTTTATATATACGCAATAACCTCAACTACCTGTGTTATTCTGTGTGTTTGTTTAAGCCTCAGCGAAGTCATATCAGACTGAAGTAATCGATACCTAAGGGGAGGAATGCAGACCCTAGCGAGCCTACATTCCTCCCCGGCGGGACAGGGAGAGATATATGGAAGAGATGCCCAAGAATTACGATCCGTCGACCAACGAGCCGGCGATCCTACAGAAGTGGCTCGACGGCGGCTACTACAAGCGCCGCGAGGGCGTGGGCGACTGCACCGTCACCATTCCGCCTCCCAACGTGACCGGCAAGCTCCACATGGGTCACGCCACCGACGACTCCATCCAGGACGCCATCATCCGTATGGCCCGCATGCGCGGCAAGTCCACGCGCTGGGTGCTGGGCACCGACCACGCCGGTATTGCCACGCAGACCAAGGTCGACAAGAAGCTCAAGAGCGAGGGCATCAGCCGCCTGGAGATCGGTCGCGACAAGTTTGTCGACGCTTGCTGGGATTGGACCCACGAGTACGGCGGCATCATCGTCGAGCAGATCAAGCGCATGGGCTGCTCCGTCGACTTCGACAACGAGCGCTTCACCATGGACGAGGATTACGCCCAGGCCGTGCGTAAGGTCTTCTGCGACTGGTACCACGACGGTCTGATCTACCGCGGCAAGCGCATCGTCAACTGGTGCCCCAACTGCACCACCGCCATTTCGGACGACGAGGCCGAGTACAAGGACGAGAAGGGCCACCTGTGGCACCTGCGCTACCCGCTGACCGAGCCGGTCAACGGCCAGGACTACATCGTCGTCGCCACCACGCGCCCCGAGACCATGCTCGGCGACACGGGCGTCGCCGTCTCCCCGAAGGACCCCGAGAAGGCCGCCTTCGTGGGTAAGACCGTCAAGCTCCCCATCGTCAACCGTGAGATCCCCATCTTTGAGGATTGGCATGTCGACGCCAACTTTGGCTCCGGCTTCGTCAAGGTCACCCCGGCTCACGACCCCAACGATTACGCCATGGGTCAGGCCCACGACCTGCCGCAGATCAACATTTTCGATGAGCACGCGGTGGTCGTTGAGGGATATGGCGAGTTTACCGGCATGACCCGCGAGGAGTGCCGCGAGGCCGTCATTAAGTGGTTTGAGGAGCACGACCTACTCGATCACGTCGAGGATCACGACCACTCCGTCATGCACTGCTACCGTTGCGACGCCGCGCTTGAGCCGTGGCTGTCCGAGCAGTGGTTCGTGGCCGTCGACAAACTCAAGGGGCCGGCGCTCGACGCCGTTAACTCCGGCAAGGTCACCTTCCACCCCGCGCGCTGGACGCAGACCTACACCACCTGGATGGAGAATCTTAAGGACTGGTGCATCAGCCGCCAGCTGTGGTGGGGCCACCGCATCCCCGTGTTCTACTGCGAGGACTGCGGTTGGGAGGACGCCCTGACCGAGGACACCGACGTGTGCCCCAAGTGCGGCGGCCATCATGTGCATCAGGACGAGAACGTGCTGGACACCTGGTTCAGCTCACAGCTGTGGACCTTCGCCACGCAGGGCTGGCCGCAAAAGCCGGAGCTGCTCAAGGGTCATCATCCCACGACGGCGCTCGTCACCGCGCGCGACATCATCGCGCTGTGGGTCGCCCGCATGGTCATGAGCTCGCTGTACTTCCTGGACGAGGTTCCGTTTAAGGACGTCGTCATCTACCCGACGATCCTTGCCAAGGACGGCAGCCGCATGTCCAAGTCCAAGGGCAACGGCGTTGACCCCATGGACCTCATTGGCATGTACGGCGCCGATGCCATGCGCTACAACCTGCTCACGCTGTGCACCAACAACCAGGACGTCAAGTTCGATGCGAACATCGATAAGAAGACCAAGAAGCTTATCGACAGCCCGCGTACCGACCAGGCCAAGTCGTTTGTGACCAAGATCTGGAACGCCAGCCGCTTCCTGCTCATGAACATGGAGGGCTACACGCCCGGTGAGCCCGTCGTTGAGACGCCGGCCGACGCCTGGATGTTCAGCCGCCTGGCCAAGGCCGTCAAGATGGTCACCGAGGGTATTGAGAACTACACCTTTGGCGACATGGCCCGCGGCGTGCAGCAGTTCTTCTGGAACGAGGTCTGCGACTGGTATGTCGAGGTCACAAAGGCCCGCCTGAAGGGCGACGGCCGTCTGCAGGCGCAGCGCAACCTGATCTTTGTGCTCGACACCTCCATTCGCCTGATGCACCCGCTCATGCCGTTTGTCACCGAGGAGATCTGGGACAACATGCCGGCGAGCGTGCTCGACCTGGACGCCGAGGGCAACGTTGACCGCGCCGAGGCGCTCATGATCGCCAAGTGGCCCGAGCCCGCCGACTACGCCAAGTATATTGACGAGGACGCCGAGCGCGCGTTTGAGCTGTGCCGCACCGTCGTGTCTGCCGCCCGCGCCACGCGCTCGCGTTATCGCTTGAGCCCCAAGGCCGAGCTCGACGTGGTCGTGCGCGCCGGTGCCGAGGACATCGAGAAGCTCGAGAGCCTGCGTTCGACCATCGAGCCGCTGGCGAACACCGCTTCGCTGGTCATGGGTACCGACGTCGAGAAGCCGGCTGCGAGCATCGCCGTGGTCGACAGCGGTGTCGAGGTCTTTGTGGTGCTCGAGGGCAAGGTTGATCTTTCGGCCGAGAAGGCGCGCCTGGAGAAGGAGATCGCCGCTGCGCAGAAGGAGCTCGCCGGCTGCGAGAAGACCCTTGCTAACGAGGGCTTTGTTGCCAAGGCCGCGCCTGCGGTGGTCCAGAAGAAGAGGGACCGTGCAGCTGAGCTCAAGGAGATCCTTGCGGCGCTGACTGCTCAGGTTGCTGACTTCTCGTAAGGTTTACTCGGGGGCGCGTCCCGATGCTTTGCTCGCTACTGCGAACAGTCCTGCGCAAGACGGACAGCACATTTAGTGCTGTCCTTTGCGTGCGGAACTTGTATCGAGCAAAGCGTCGGGCCGCTCCCAGTTCGTTTACGTGGTCGTTTGCATCTGGTTGGTCAGGGCCACCGGCTTGTGGCCTTGATTCCGCTGCAATCGGGTAAAGGCTGATATTGTCAACGCGAGGGGCTCATTCTTTTTGATGGGCCTCTTTTTCTGTTATGGGGGACTTTGGGTTATGGCTAAGCGTTCGGGGTCGTATTCTGTGCCGTTCTCGTTTGAGTTGCTTTCGTTTGATGAGGCTGTTGGGCTGGCTGCTGATACGGGGCGGATTTCTGGGGATGCTGGGCCTCTGCTTGAGACGGTTGTCGATATGCTCGATGAGCTGGGACGTCCGGACGAGTATTTCGATTGCATTCAGGTTGCCGGCACCAATGGCAAGACTTCGACCACGCGTTTTTCGGCTGCCATCCTTCGTGGCGAGGGGCTAAAGACCGCGCTGTATACGTCGCCGCAGCTTGTGCGCTATCCCGAGCGTATGGAGGTCGATGGCCGCGTCGTGAGCGATGAGGCGTTTGCCCGCGGCGTTTCTGCCGCCGTCGAGGCGGGGCATCGCGTGAATGCTCGTCGTGTGGCGGCGGGGGAGCGCGCCTATACCATCACGCCGTTTGACCTGCTGACGGCTGCTGCACTGGTGGTGTTTGCCGAGGCCGCGGTAGATGTTGCTGTGCTTGAGGTTGGCATGGGCGGCCGTTGGGACGCCACGAGTGCGACCGATCCCGTCGCCGTTGCCATTACGGGTATCGGCCTCGACCATACACGCATTTTGGGTGACACGCTCGAGGCCATTGCGGGGGAGAAGGCTGCGGTTATCAAACCCGGGCGCTTGGTTGTTTTGGGCGAGGGCACGCACGAGTCGAGCGTTCAGCGCGTGATGGATGCCCGTTGCCGTGAGTGCGGCGTTGTGCCGCTCGTGGTGAGCCATGTTACGACTAAGGTGCCGGCGCATGTGGGCGACACGGTTGAGTTCAGCTGCACCACGCCGCGCGCGATCTATACGTCGAGTATGGTCAAGCCGGCGTATCAGCCGCAGAATGCCGCGTGCGCGATTATGCTCTGCGAAGGGTATCTGGGTCGCGAGCTCGACCATGAGGCGCTCGACGCTTCGCTTATGGGCTGCCCCACGCCGGGCCGCTTTGATGTGCTGGGAACCGACCCGCTCAAGCTAATCGATGCCTGCCATAACCCTCAGAGCTGCGAGAACTTTGTGAGCGCGCTGGACGAGATCGACCCGTGCGTGGAGAATCGCCCCACGCTGCTGTGTGCCGCGCTGGCCGACAAGGATGTGGCGGGTATCGTCGATGTGCTGATTCCGGCCTTCCCACGCGTGGTCGTGACGCAGACCGATTCCGATCGCGCCCTACCGGCAGAGGAGCTCGCTACCCTGGTGGACGCAGAAAAACTCGCGGGTGTGTACTCCAGCGTGTCCGAGGCCCTCGCGGCCCTCGATGCCGCTGGCGAGCCCTTCGTAGCAGCCGGCACCATCACCCTAGCCGGCGAAGTGGCAGGCTTGCTCCGTTAGCTCCATTTGCCGGGTAGTAAATTTGGCCTGCTCGCCACGAAATGGGCCTATCTACTACGTTTTAGCGAATACCACTGACCACACCGAGAATCGCAAAATTAAAACCGCAGGTAGATGGCTTGCAGATTTTCAAAAAAGACCCGCATGGTCGACCCATGCGGGTTAAACGTAGTAGATAGCCCGTTTTCGTGGCGCAGCTCTAGGCTTTCAAATTGATCGACTTGGCCCCTTGGCAGTTGCGGTGAAATAGTTCCTGGATTTTGCCTACGTGGGCCCATCTGGGAACTATTCCACCGCAACTTATTGAGGGGCTATTGGGAAGGGGCTAGTCTAGGCGGACTGGATCGTGGGGGTAGGCGTTGAGAATCTCGACGCCGGACTCGGTCGCCAGGGCCAGGTCCTCGATGCGGACGCCGGTGTAGCCGGGGAGGTAGATGCCCGGTTCGATGGAGAACGTCATTCCCGGCTCTACGACCTGCTCGTTGACGAGCGAAACGTCGCCCGGCTCGTGGTCCTGCAGACCGATCGAGTGGCCCAGGCGGTGCGTAAAGTACTTGCCGTAGCCCGCATTCTCAATCACGTCGCGTGCGGCACGGTCCAGGTCGCACATGCGTACGCCCGGCGCGATGAGTGTCTCGGCGGCCTCGTTGGCGCGGCGAACGATGTCGTAGATGCGTGCGGTCTCCTCGTCCGGCTCGCCCCAAAAGAATGTGCGTGTCATGTCCGAGCAGTAGTTGCGGTGACGTCCGCCAATGTCGAACAGCACCACGTCGCCGCGCTTGAGTGCAGTGTCGTCGGGCTCGTGATGCGGGTCTCCGGCGTTGGCGCCAAAGCTTACGATGGGCGGGAAGCTAAAGCCCTCGCAGCCGTGCTTGCGGTACAGGCCGAGCATCTGATCGGCAATTTCGCGCTCTGTCACACCTTCGTGAACGAGCTTGATGGCGTCGGCCATCACGGCGTCGTTGGCGGCCGAGGACACGCGCATGAGCTCCTGCTCGGCGGCATCCTTGTGGGTGCGTGCGGCGGTGACGGCAACGTCGCCCAGGAAGAACTCGCTCGCGGCGTGGCGATCCATAAGGGGCATCAAAAAGCCGGAGCGCATGACGGTATCGATGCCGAGGGGCTTGGCAGGATTGATCTCGCGTGCGATGGCATCGGTCACGACGTCGGTGTCGTTGTGGTAGGCGACGCGGGCATTGTCGTACTCGGGCAGCTGATGCAGGGCGTTGACCAAGATCACGGGCTCGCTACCGCGTGCGAGCAGCACGCCACAAAAACGCTCGAACATATCGGCATAAAAGCCGGTCAGGTAGTAAATCGACCACGGGTCGTTCACGAGCAGCTGCGCGCCGGGGTGCTGAGCCTCGAGCGCATCGAGCACGCGCGCCACACGCTGGTCATCGACATGTGCCATACATCGTCCTTTCGCTAGGTTGCCACCATGGTATCCCCAATGCCGGGGTAGTCAATTTGGGACGGGGCTATTTTGGCTGCATCAAACATGCGGAATGATAGGTAAAAGTAGTCATAAGAGGTCCGTCCCGAATTAGCTGCTTTCAAAACTATGGCGGATTACGGGGCTGGACCTGTATTACTTGACCATGGGAATAATTGCGAAATTAAAACCGCAGGTAGACTGCTTATCAAAAATCGAAAAATGCCGGTATGGATGGGGGTCTCCGAATCAGCCCCGTAATCCGGCATAGTTTTGAAATGGCACTAAAGTAGGCACAGGCTAAATACCGATTCCAATGATAGTTGCGGTGGAATAGTTCCTGGATACCGGGGTTTTGGCGGAAATCAGGAACTATTTCACCGCAATTGAGGAGGGGCGGGGTGGATGGCGGGGTACCTAAAAGAGCCCCGTCCCAAATGAGCTGCTTAGGCTGGGTCGATGTCTATGCTGGCGATGAGGTCGGTACCGGTGTCTAGGAGGTTGGGGAGGACTACATCGCCCATGCGGATCGGGGCTTTGACCTCCAGGCCGCGGATGAGGTCCATCGCCTGGGCGTGAAGTGCCAGCGGGATGGCTTCGGCCGTGCGCACAGGCAGCAGCGCCTCGTCGCCGCCGGATACGGCTACGGTGGTGGTGAGCACGCGCATGGGGCAGGTGAGTTCCTGGTGTGCAAACTTGTCGCCGCGCGGGCAGCTGTTGCCGGTTACGGAGCGCACCTCTACCGCGGCGCCGTCTGCGCTGCGCTCGACCTCCACGGTCAGGAGGCACTCGGATGGGCAGGTGGTGCAGTTGAACTTCAGCGTTTCGATCGCGTTCGTGCTCATGAGCTATGCCTCCTCAACGGGGTCGACGGACAGGACAATCTCGCTAACACCCAAGTCGAGCGCATGCTGAATCACCTTTGCCGGCAGCGGGAAGCTTTCCATGACGCTCGGTTTAAACGGGCGGACCTTGCCTGCAAACAGTTCCTCATCGCCTGCCAGAATGCGCACGCGGGCGGCGTCGACGGGTCGGCGCACGCGGAAGTTGAGCTTAGTGAGTGCCATAGCCGTAATGCGTCCCGGCAGTGCGTAGCCCGCGATGCCAGCGGGGGAGACGGTGAGCTGGCAACCCGTGCCCGCAGCGCCCGCTTCGACATCCGCGCCGTTCCCCAACGCCCACGCCGCCGCAGCCGCACCGGCGCGCTCGGACTCGGTCGTCACGTTGTCGGCCAGGTCGTGCACGTGTAGCACGTTGCCGCAGGCAAAGATGCCCGGCACACCCGTCTGCAGACTCTGGTCCACTACGGCGCCGCGCGTGCGCGGGTCAAGTTCCACGCCTGCGGCAACCGAAAGCTCGTTCTCGGGAATCAATCCCACCGAAAGCAGTAGCGTGTCGCACGGAACGATGCGCTGCGTCCCGGCAATGGGCGCCAGATGCTCGTCGACCTGGCTCACTTCGACGGCCTCCACGCGATCGTGCCCAATCACGCGCGTGACCGTGGTAGACAGATGCAGCGGAATGCCAAAGTCGTCCAGGCAGTTCTTGACGTTGCGGCGCAGGCCGTTGGCGTACGGCATGAGCTCGTACACGCCCTCGACTGAAATCCCCTCAAGTGTGCAGCGGCGCGCCATGATAAGCCCGATGTCACCCGACCCCAAGATGACGGCTCGCGAGCCGGGTTTGAGGTTTTCGATATTGATGTATCGCTGCGCCAAGCCGGCCGTAAACACGCCGGCAGGGCGGCTGCCGGGAATCTTGATCTCGCTGCGGGTGCGCTCGCGGCAGCCCATGGCAAGGACGACCGCACGTCCGGTGAGCTGCAGCATGCCGGTGGGGCTCATGAGCGTGACGGAGTGGAGTGTGCCGTCTTCCGTGGACTCGCCTGAATCAATCCCAAGCACCATGCTGTCCAAGAAAAGCGCGATGTCGGTCGCGCGCACCTGGTCGATAAAACGCTGCGCATACTCGGGACCGGTGAGCTCCTGCTTAAAGTGCGAAAGGCCAAAACCGGGGTGGATGCACTGACGGAGGATTCCGCCCAGATGCTGCTCGCGTTCCACGATGGCCACGTGGGCGCCGGCCTTATGTGCGGCAAGCGCAGCCGCCATGCCGGCAGGTCCGCCGCCGATAACGACCACGTCGAAGGCCTGCGTCTGCACCGCCTCGGTTGCTCCTGCCTCTGTGCGTTCGTCGCGCATATCAAGCGTCGCCATCCTAGCGCACCCCCTTCAGCGGTCCCTCGACCAGCCAAGAACCGGCATCCTCCAACAACACCTCGCTGGGGTTGCAACCCAGCTCGCGGGCCAGAATCGCCACTACGCGGCTCTGGCAAAAGCCGCTCTGACAGCGGCCCATGCCCGCGCGGCAGCGGCGTTTGACACCCTCGACCGAAACCGCACCCGGGCGGCGTCGAATCGCGGCAACAATCTCGGCCTCGGGCACCGTCTCGCAGCGGCAGACGATCTGCCCCCATGCGGGGTCGGACTGGATTAGCTCTTCTTTGCGCGCAAGTGGCGCACGGTCGAAGTCGTCCGGCGCGCGGCGAATCGGATCCCAATCGGCCCGTTCGCGCAGGACCACGCCGGCATCGCGCAGTACCTGCTCCATGCGCTCGGCAATGGCCGGCGCGCTCGCCACGCCTGGGGACTGAATGCCCGCCGCCTGAAAGAGCCCCGGCACCACGGCGGACTGCCCAATAAAGAAGTCGTTCGTTCCCTGAATGACCGGGCGCCCGCCGGCAAACGCGCGCACCACGCGACGCGTGTCCAGATCGGGCACCAGCTTGCGCGCGCCTGTCAGGAGCGCGTTGACGTCGTTCGCATAGGTTTGTGTATCGCCCGGCTCGCGCACGGCAGCCGTCGCGGTAATCACGGTGTTGCCGTGTACGGTACCCGTGACGATAACGCCCTTGGAAACCGGCGTGGGAACAGGGTAGAGCGGCATGAGCGCACGCGGCTCCTTGTCCAGTACCACAATATTGCCCTGGCGCCAGACCATCTGGAACTCCTCGGCGCCGGCCATATGCGAGATGTCCGCGGCACCGTTGCCCGCGGCGTTGATCAGATAGCGGCAGCGCACAACGCCGGCAGGCGTCGCCAGCGTAAAGCGCGCAGCCCTGTTGGTAGCTTCGCCGTCAGCAACCTCAATCTCTTCCACCGGCGCGGATCGCATAAACGTCACCCCGTTGGCCACGGCGTTCTCCAGCGCGGCGATGGCGACCTCAAAGGGATCGACAAAGCCAGTCGAGGGGCAACACAGCGCGCACGTCGCCTTAGCACTCGCGCGCGGCTCCAACTCGTGGATGCGGTCGGGGCCGATAATCGACAGCTCGGGCACGCCGTTGGCCACGCCATTCTGGCGCAGCTTCTCCAGGTGCGCGCGGTCTTCGTCGTTAAACCCCAGCACCATCGAACCGGTGCGGCAAAACAAAAAGCCGAGCTCCTGGGCCCAGGTGCTATATAGCTCGCAACCACGGGCGTTGACCTGCGCCTTTACCGTGCCCGGCGCCGGATCGTAGCCGGCATGCACCAGGCCACCGTTGGCCTTCGATGCGCCCAGTGCGATATCGTTGGCCGCTTCGACCACGCAAATGGACAGGTCATAGCGCGCGAGTTGTCGCGCGATGGCGCACCCGGTGATGCCAGCGCCCACAATCGCGATATCAAACGTTTCCGTCACAGTGCCTCCCAGACGAGTTGACAGGCTGTCAATAAGACTATCCTACGGTCTGCACACCCCCAGCGCGGCGGCAATGCGGCGAACAGCCCCGCAGCATCCGCCAACGGCAGGCGTGGGCCGGCCCAGCACGGATGCCGGCCACGTTAGAACGCGAGGTCTTCCCGCCCAACCTCGCGGTCTACGCCGTTACCTGTTACAGATTGAGATACTGAGTTCACAGGTGCACGTTCGTCTCAATCTGTAACAATAAGCCGAGGTTTTTGGGTCTTTTCTGTTACAGGTTGAGACAATCGTTCCGACGGAGGTGACGCATAATTTCTTTCGCAAATTGACAACCGCATAGCGGAACACGGCCCGC
>OKSB01002667.1_pt1 | contig 15424 bp, 19 predicted proteins | sample 1601171 | NCBI WGS metagenome assembly OKSB01 (sample SAMEA3541496, study PRJEB24748) | human gut metagenome | biome: human gut; feature: human-associated habitat; material: faeces | place: China | collected 2012 | reverse complement strand
TGCTGGCTATTCTGTATTTGATGAAAGCGGCAAGGTGGTTTATACCGGAAAGCAGTCGGGCGCTGGAAGTTCAACTGGTTCCTTTCTGGTACAGGTAACAGCAACCGACCTGAACATCCGCAAAGGTCCTGGTACGAATTACGCCAAGACCGGGAAGTATACGGGGAAAGGCGTATTCACCATTACGGAGGTGAAATCCGGCACTGGTTCCACTACAGGCTGGGGTAAACTCAAGAGCGGCGCTGGTTGGATTTCCCTGGATTACTGTAAGCGTCTTTGAGTAAAAAGAGGAAGAGTAGGATTGCCCGTGGGCTGTGCGATAGATGCATAGCCTACGGGCCTATTTGTGTAACAGTAAAAATAAACCCCCTGCTATGCAGGGGGAGGGCAGATCTTTAGATATAAGCAAGAACTCCTGTGCTAGAATAAATGTGGGTCTGCAAACCACAAATAAAAAGCACAGGAGGTCCCAAAATGGACATTAACAGTTTAGCTCATACCAAATGGGAATGCAAGTATCACATAGTATTTGCGCCAAAATATCGTCGTCAGGTAATCTATAAAGATATTAAAGCAGATGTGGGACAGATATTAGGAACATTATGCAGAAGAAAAGGGGTAGAAATAATAGAAGCGGAATGCTGCCCGGATCACATCCACATGTTAGTAAGAATACCTCCAAAGTATTCTGTCTCAGAAGTGGTGGGATACTTGAAAGGGAAAAGCTCGCTGATGATATTTGAAAAGCATGCGAATCTCAAATATAAGTATGGCAACAGGCATTTCTGGTGCCGAGGGTATTATGTAGATACAGTGGGAAAGAATACGGCTGCGATCAAAGAGTATATCCAGAAACAACTGAAAGAAGATTTGGAATACGATCAAATGACACTGGTAGAGTATATAGACCCGTTCACGGGTGAGCCGGTGAAGAAACACAGGAGATAAACCTCTTGGAGAGGTCGTAGGAAATCAAAGCAAACCAGTAAGCCCCTTTTGGGGCTATGCCGGAAGGGGAAAGCACTGAAAAAGCCCCTAAGAGGGGCGGCTGAGAATGTGGTGCAGTTGGCAGACCTTCAGTGTGCCTTCCGGGCACAAGCAGGGAATAGCCCCTTATAGGGGCAGAGCAAGCCACCGGCTAAGCCGGTGGTCTTGACTTTTTGCCCGTGATACCCCCTCAAAGCAGCACTCAAATCTCCGTATGTTGAGGAGGTGTCAGTGTGAAAAAAGAGGACATGATTGCCATCGGCAATATGAGATTACAAGGCAAAAGCGCGGGAGCGATAGCCGTTGCGCTGGGTCTGTCCGTCAATACTGTGAAGTCTTATCTGCGCAGGCATCCGGATATGGGATGCACCCATTTCTGCCCGCAGTGCGGGAAACCGGTGATGCAGGTCGAGGGACGCAAGGAAAAGAAGTTTTGCTCTGACCAGTGCCGCAGCCGCTGGTGGAACAGCCATCCATCAGAAATCAATAAAAAGGCTTATTATAGGCTGGTATGCCATCAATGTGGAAAGGAGTTTGAGGTTTATGGGAACAGCAGAAGGAAATATTGCTGCCGGGAATGCTACTGGAAACACCGGAAAGAAAACGGAAACCGCGTATGAGCCGGAGAACCTGATGGCCTATCGTGTTTCCCTTTCCTTGATTGACAGGCTCTTTTCCGAAGGGGTGATCACCGCCGCTGACCGCCGGAAATCCTACACAATTATCGCCAAAAGGCACGGCTTATCTTTGGACAGCATTTTCACAGAAAAGACTTGATATTATAGCCGTCCAGAGTGATGAATAGCATACGCCAAAACGGCGGAAATTGATACAAGGAGGGACAAAGCATGGCGGGAAGAATTACCCAGGTCACATTTGGCTCCCCGCAGTTGCCGAGAGATAAAAATGTGGCGGCGTATTGCAGGGTGTCCTCAGGCAAGGATGCCATGCGTCATTCCCTGGCTGCACAGGTGAGCTATTACAGCGAACTGATCCAGAACCACGCCGGATGGGAATACGCCGGCGTCTATGCGGATGAAGCCGTGACCGGGACCAGAGATTCCAGGAAGAATTTCAGGCGGCTGCTTTCAGAGTGCCGGGCGGGAAAGATTGACATGGTCATCACAAAATCCATCTCACGCTTTGCCAGGAATACGGTCACACTTCTGGAGACCGTGCGGGAACTGAAAACGCTGGGTGTGGACGTTTACTTTGAAGAACAGAACATCCATTCCTTAAGCGCAGACGGAGAATTGATGCTGACGATCCTGGCGTCCTATGCGCAGGAGGAAAGCCGCTCAGCCAGTGAGAACCAGAAGTGGCGCATCAAGAAGAATTTTGAGGAAGGCAAGCCCTGGAACAGTACCCTGCTCGGCTACCGCAATGTGAACGGACGGTATGAGATTGTGCCGGAGGAAGCGGAAACCGTACGGATGATTTTTGCATGGTATCTGGAGGGGGCAGGCGCAACGGCCATACGGAACCGTCTGAATGCAATGGGCATCAAAACACGGCTCGGAAACTCGTGGAGCAGGAGCCCCATTTTAAAGCTGCTGCGTAATTATGCGTATACCGGGAATCTGATCCTGCAGACGACCTACCGGGAAGACTTCATCACAAAAAGGAGCGTCAAGAACAAAGGGGAAAAACCGATGTACCATGCGCAGGGTACCCACGAGGCTATCATTGATATGGATACCTTCAACCGGGTGCAGGAGGAGATCCAGCGCAGAGCAGAGCATTTCGCAAGCCCGGATGGAAACAAATCCACTGCGAGATATCCGTTTACCGGCATGGTAAAATGCAGCCGGTGCGGGAAAAGTTATGTGCGCTCAGGGTTCCCGAAATACCGGACCTGGACCTGCCACACCCGGAGGAAAGACGGATTGAATTGCTGTGGCGCGGAGATTATCCCGGAGGAAGAACTTTTCAGGCTGACGGCGGAGGTCATTGGTGGTAAAGTTACGGAGGATGCCGTCAGGGACAAGATAACGGTTATCAGAGCGGAAAAAGACCGCACTTTGGTATTCTGCTTAAAGAACGGAAAAGAAATCGTTAAACAGTGGCGGGAGCATGAAATCAAGTATATCTGCACAGAAGAGCAGAAACGGCAGATTAGCCTAAAAAATTCTGGCCGGAAGCGTACTGATGAACAGAAACGCCAGCAGAGCGAGCGGATGAAGGAATACTGGAAGACACATGAGTTTACGGAGGAACAACGCAGGCTCATAAGCGAAAAAAAGAAAGCCTACTGGAGTGACCGTGAAGCCTCTGCGGAACACCGGGAGATGCTGCGCCAGCGGATGAAGGAAGTCAGGACCATGAGAAAAAACGGCGGGAAGGAGGAGAACGATGGCTAATGTGACAGTCATTCCTGCAACAAGGAATATACATACCGGAATCCGGAAGGATGCGGTAACCAAGCGGAAAACGGCGGGTTATGCCCGTGTCAGCACAGACAGCGAGGAGCAGTTGACCAGCTACGAAGCACAGGTCGATTATTACACGAGCTACATCCAATCCCGGCCGGAATGGGAATTTGTCAAAGTATATACAGATGAAGGGATTAGCGCAACCGACACCCGTCACAGGGACGGTTTTAATGAAATGATAAAGGATGCCCTGGATGGGAAGATAGACCTGATCGTGACAAAATCGGTATCCCGGTTCGCAAGGAATACGGTAGACAGCCTCTCTACGGTTCGGAAGCTGAAGGAAAGAGGCGTGGAGGTTTATTTCCAGAAAGAGAATATTTTTACATTTGACTCCAAAGGCGAGCTGCTGATTACCATCATGAGCAGCCTTGCGCAGGAAGAATCCCGCTCCATCTCGGAGAATGTTACCTGGGGAAAGAGAAAGCGTTTTGCAGACGGCAAAGTCAGCCTTGCGTACAGCACCTTCCTCGGATACAAGAAAGGCGAGGATGGGCAGATGGAGATTGTGCCGGAAGAGGCGGAAACCGTAAGGCTGATTTACCGGATGTTCATGCAGGGGAAAACACCCTATGCCATCGCAAAATATCTGACGGAGCAGGAAATCCCCACGCCGACCGGAAAAAGCGGGTGGCGGCACAGGACGGTGGAAAATATCCTGACCAATGAAAAATACAAGGGCGATGCCCGCCTGCAAAAGTGTTACACGGTGGATTTCCTTTCTAAGAAACGGAAGGCGAATGAAGGGGAAGTTCCGCAGTATTATGTGGAGGGCAGCCATGACGCCATCATTTCCCCTTCCGAGTGGCAGTTGGTACAATTGGAGATGGAGCGCCGGAGGGCGGCCGGAAGGAGCAATTGCTGCAGCCCGTTTTCCGCCAAGCTGAAATGCGGGGATTGCGGAGCATACTTCGGCTCCAAGGTGTGGCATTCCAACAGCAAATATAAGCGCACAGTCTGGCAGTGCAACGCCAAGTTTAAAGGAGAACATAAATGCACGACGCCCCATCTGTATGAGCAGAGGATACAGGAATTGTTCCTGGAAGCGTTGAGCAGCCTGATGGAGAACAGGGACAGCCTGATTGATGACTGCCGGGCGGTCATGCACGTTTTAGGTGACTGCAAGGCAATCGACCGGGAGATGGACGAGGTCAGAAATGAGATGGAGGTGACCACGGGGCTGATCCAGAAACTGATAGACGAAAACGCCACGAGGAAAATGGACCAGAATGATTACCGGAAACGGTATGACGGATACGTCAGCCGGTATGCCGCATTGGAAAGCAGGATGGACAGCCTGGAGAAAGAACGGAAAGAGAGGGAATTCAAATATGATATTTTCAGCGGATTTCTGTTCGAGCTTGGGGAAATCCATGAACTGCCGCTTGCCTTTGATGACCGGCTGTTCTACCAGTTAGTCGATTACGCTACGGTCTATTCAGACGGCAGGGTGGTCTTTACTTTCAGGAACGGGACAGAAATCACAACGGAGATGTAAAAATAAGCCCGGAACCAGGTTTTGAGCGTTGGGTTCCGGGCCTTTCTCTGGGATGGATTCTTAGGCAGATCTGATGTAAAATGAAAATGATAGCAAATCGAAAAACGGTAGCCTTTCTCTAATAGGAAAGAAAGCGGCCGTTAAGTCTGAAATTGCAAGTCAAAAAACGATACCCAATACCATGTGGGTGCGCGGGGAAGAATGGAAAAGCGCATATCTTGTAGTGGTTTTGCAAATTGAAAAACGATAGCCACAAGATGTTGATTGTATCAATTTGGACACGCAATATGGTGGGGGACGATGCCAATGGCCATGTTTTCATTCCTGGAGCACTATGACTTGTCAGGTAAACGTATTTTTCCGTTTTGTACCAATGAGGGCAGCGGAATGGGAAACAGCGAGCGTGATTTAAAGAAAGCCTGCAAAGGAGCCAGGGTAGAAAAAGGGCTGGCCGTTCACGGAGCAGAGGCTGCGGGAGCGCAGAAAGAGGTAGAAGTCTGGGTAAAGAAGTGTCTGTAAATACGAATTTGTAGTGGAAAGGCGGAACATACATGAAAAAGGACGTAATGATATTGACAGGAGCGGGACAGATCGGCATGGCCATCGCCCGCCGTTTGCAGAAGGGAAAAATGCTCTCTTTCACAATGAAACCCTTCAGAAGATCGGACAAAAGCATGCGAAAACTGTTGCCCAGGTGGTGCTTCGCTGGCTGTTGCAGCGAGGAATCGTATGTATTCCTAAGAGTGTAAGGAAAGAACGTATGGAAGAGAACTTTGCTGTATTTGATTTTCAGATGGATAAAAGTGATATGGAACAGATCGCTGCGCTGGACACCGGGAAAAGCTGCTTTTTCGACCACCGGGATCCGGCCGTTGTAGAAAATCTGGCAGGTCTGGTGAGAAATGTATAGCAGGTTATAAAATAGACATGGAAAGATTTTATATTGGTGGCTTGCTTCCGGCGTGAGTACGGGAGCGGCCACTTTAATATCCCCTGGCATGACATTCTTTTCAGTGATGGACTATGCAATTAACATTGTAATTTTATCTGTAATATGATATTCTGTGATTACAAATTTCAACGGTGTTCTTGCCGTATGTTATCAAAACCGAAAGGTGTCTTATTTTCGAAGATTCATTCTCGAAACGATCCCGGTAATGGAAATGAAAGTTCATAGGAGGAATGTGTATGGTAAATATCTTGCAGCAATATTTTCCAGCAATCCGCACACAAGAGGAGATCATGGAAGAAATAACAGAAAGTGAAAGACTGTGGATTCTCTGGCAAAATTGGAATGTGGATCAGCAGAAAGAATTTCTAAACTTTTGTACAGGGATAAAAGGAATCAAGATTTTGTATGATTCTTTTTTCAAAGAAATCATGGATCCTGATACAGCCCCAGAGCGTCTGGAGGAATTATTGTCGCTGATTCTGGGACAGAAGATTCGGATTTTAAAAGTTCTTCCGAATGATTCTACAAGAATCGCCGATGAGAGTTCCCTGGTCATTATGGACATTGTTATAGAGCTGGCGGATCACAGTATAGCAAATGTAGAAGTGCAGAAACTGGGATACAAATTTCCAGGGCAAAGAGCGGCCTGTTATTCTGCAGATCTTTTACTGCGTCAATATAAAAGAATCAAAGGAGAAAAGGAAAAAACATTTAGCTATCGTGATATAAAAAAGGTATATACCATCATATTTTATGATCACAGCCCAAAAGAATTTCATGATTTTCCAGAGGACTTTATTCATCGGTCTTCACAGAAGACCAGTACAGGGATCGAGATTGATCTGCTGCAGGAATTTGTGTTTATCCCGCTTGACAATTTCCGCAGGATTCTTCACAATAAAGGTATCAGAAACAAACTGGATGCGTGGCTGACATTCCTCAGTGTAGACGATCCGGAGATGATCGTGGAGCTGATCAGAAAATATCCTCAATTCCGGAAATACTATGAGGAAATCTATCAGCTGTGCCGAAATACGGAGAAGGTGATGAACATGTTTTCCAAAGAATTGCAGGAACTTGATAAAAATACAGTGCAATATATGATTGATGAAATGCAGGATGTGATCGATGAGCAGAAAAAGGATTTGGATAAGAAGCAGGATGTGATCGATGAGCAGAAAAGACTGCTTGGCGAGAAGGAATCTGCACTTGCGGATAAGGAAAAGGAGATCGCTGAATTAAAAGCGCGCCTGGGTGAGAAACCGACATCTGACAGCGTTTGACAATGGCGGAAAGGTGTGCTAGACTACTTAAAGTTCTCGGAGGGCTGACTGTAAAAGGACAGATGATGCAGGCAGCCGGATAAGAGGCAGGCTTAAGATGCCTGTTCCTCGGAGGGAAAATCATTCAGAAGAAATGACGGACCGGATAAGAGACGAGCAGAAAGCTTGTTCCTTATCCGGTTTTTTCTTGCAGAGGAAATGTACATTTTTGTTTTAGCAGGAGGATGAGAAAATGGATTTTCTGAACGGGAAGATCAAGACAATTTATTTTAAGTATCTGTCGGCAGCATTTGGAAGTGCGCTGATCACATCCATTTATTCTATCGTGGATATGGCCATGGTAGGACAATATCACGGGCCGGAGGGGTCAGCCGCCCTGGCGGTGGTTGCGCCGGTCTGGAATATTATCTATAGCTTTGGGCTTCTGATGGGGATCGGGGGATCTGTCCTTTTCAGTACCATCCGCGGAAAGGCGGACGGGGATATCCGGAAGTCAAATGAATATTTCACGGCATCTGTGATAGGCTCCATTGTTCTGGCACTGATTATTTGGGTGATGACCATCTGCTTTGACAGGCAGCTTCTTCTCTTTTTCGGGGCACAGGACAATACCCTGACTCTTGCGAGGGAGTATGTGCGGCCGATAAAGCTGGCTATTCCATTCTTCCTTTTTAACCAGATGCTGGCTGCATACTTAAGAAATGACAAAAATCCGGCATTGGCTACGGGGGCAGTGCTGGCAGGCGGTATCTTTAATATTTTTGGCGATTACTTTTTCGTATTTGTATGCGATATGGGAGCGTACGGAGCAGGACTGGCCACGGCTATTGGTTCTGCCATTAGCTTTCTGGCTATGCTGTCCCATTTTTTCATGAAAAAGAATACGCTTCGCCTAGTGAAGCCAGAGCAGATTTTGTATCAGTTAAAGGAAATCATAGTGACCGGATTCTCCACATTTTTCATTGATGTGGCCATGGGGATACTTACTATTCTTTTCAATCGCCAGATCATGATCTATCTGGGGACAAATGCCCTGGCGGTGTACGGCGTCATCGTCAATATCAGCACCTTTGTACAGTGCTGTTCCTATAGTGTGGGGCAGGCTTCCCAGCCGATCATCTCCACCAACTTCGGCGCGGGAAAAGGAGACAGGATTCGGGAAACGCTGAAGTATGCGCTTGGGACAGCGGCATTTTTCAGTGTGTTCTGGACAGCGTTATGTATGCTGATCCCCAATGTATTTATTCGCCTTTTTATGACGCCTACGGCAGAAGTATTAGAGATTGCACCGACGATTTTCAGGTGTTACGGGCTTTCCTTCCTGCTTTTGCCGCTGAATATCTTCTCTACTTATTATTTCCAGGCGCTGATGAAACCAAAGGCGGCGTTTATCGCATCGGTAGCCAGAGGACTGGTGGTAAGCGGTGTCCTGATTTATCTCCTTCCGGCAGTATTCAGCGGAAATGCGATCTGGTTTGCAATGCCTGTCACGGAAGTAATTGTTGCTTTCTATGTCATCCATGAGATGATAAAATATACGAAACAGTTGAAGTAGGGAGGTATGAGTATGAACAGGATCATAACGATCGGACGAGAGTTCGGAAGCGGAGGACGGGAACTTGGGCGCAGGCTGTCGGAGCGGCTTGGTTTTGCCTACTATGATCAGGAGATCATCAGCGAGATTGCACGCAGGACAGAGTTGTCGGAGCAGTATGTGCAGTCGATTGTGGAACACCAGCCGGTCATTTCCTTCCCTATCCATATCGGCACGAGTTTTTATCCGGCGCCAACACCAATCTTTGACCAAAGTATGTCTGTTTACCAGGAGCAGGCCCGTATCATCGAAGAGATGGCGCAGAAATCGGATTGTATTATTGTGGGGCGCTGCGGGGACTACATTTTAAAGGAGTATGAGCCCTTCCGCATGTTTGTCTATGCCGATATGGACAGTAAGATGGAGCGCTGCAGGAAGAAAGCACCGGAAGGTGAAAAGATGACAGACAGAGAGCTTAAACAGCATATACAGGGCATTGACAAAAAGAGGGCAAAGTATTATGAGTTCTATACCGGCCACAAATGGGGAGATAAGTTGAATTTTGACCTGTGCATTAACACCTCACGGACAGTCATCAAAGAGCTGGTGCCGGCAGTGGCAAGGCTGTTCGAAAAAGATGAAAAAAGTGCTTTCACGGTTCAGCATAAGTAAGAACTGTTAAGAAATGTTAAGCCCTCTTTTGGAATATGTTAAGACATGGCCAGTATGCTGGGATATGTCAGAAGGGCAGAACGCCTTTTGAAAATACACCGAAAGAGAGGTAGACAATATGCAGACACAGAACACAGCAAAACGGAAGAAAGGGATATTAAAAAGAGGGCTCATCCTGGCAGCGGCATGCGCACTGGCCCTTTCCGTTACTGCCTGCGGAGGAATTGAAGGGAAGACATCGAAGGAGAGTACGAACAGTTCATCAAGTTCAAGCTCCCAGAAAGATGCGGGAAGCAAGAAAAAGGATACAGATAAAAAAGACTCAGACAGTAAGGAGAAAAGTACAGGAAAAAAGAAACCGGACAGCAAAAAGTCCGGCAGTAAGAAATCTAATAAGAAGCAGAAATCAAACAATACCAAAAAGTCTAGAAACCAGACTAAGAAGGGAGGAAATAAGAAAGGAAGCCAATAAAATCGAAAGAACAAAAGCCCCTGCGACAATCGGCCGCAGGGGCTTTTCAAAGTCATGAGATATCAGATCCAGCTGAAGTTTTCGCGTCCGGCTCCCAGTTCAAAGTGATATTTGACGATACCCAGGTCGATTTTGGAATAGAATCCCATTCCGGCCCGGGCAGATACGATCTTTCCATTCAGTGTGAACTGATATTTCTGCTGGTTCATGGCTGTTGGGGCAAGAAGGGAAGCTTCCACGCCGGATCTGAACCAATCAGGCATTGGACCGTCAGCCTTTGCGACCTGATCGACAGACTTAGACTTGTGCGGAACGCCCTGATTTTTGCCGTAGCCAAGAGAGATGACAATACACAGTTTTTCCCCGGCATCTACAGAATAAGCAGATTTGACCTTGCTGTAGGTCATGGCAACCCAGCAGGTGTTAAGGCCCAGCTGCTGAGCTTTTAATACCAGGCGTTCACCATAGTAGCCGCAGGTCTCTTCTAAGGCAGGACCCTTTTTCCCGACCATTGCGATATAGTTTGTCACTCCGCTGAAATTCCCATAGTGGGCCATAAAGCCGTCAAAAGCTTTGGGTTCATTTTTAACCAGCTGGATGTGGAGACCGCTTTCCTGGTTGCAGGCATCAATTTCCTCCGTCAGAAGACGGATCACCTCTTCATCCAGCGTCTGATCAGTATATTGGCGCACACTGTGTCGTTCTTTCATTGCTTCCATTAAATCCATTGTGATATTCCTCCATTTACATTTCCGGCTTCTTTGAGGATCCGGATGTGATGCGAGACGGCAGGGCGGGAAAGATTGGTTTTCTCAGTGATCGCACCCACGCGCACGCCTTCGCACTGGCCCATGCGCATCATCTCCAGGATCAGATGCTGCCGGTTTTCATCACCCAGGGCGAGCAAAAGCTTCCGGCAGCTTTCAAATTCTTCAGCCAGCTGATGGATCTCTTTTAAGTGGCACTCATCCTGATAATTTCCCATAGTGACACCTCCGTTTGGTTTATTTGATTAAACCAATAAACATTATAGCATAGGATATTTAAAATGCTACATTGGGAAAGAAAATCGAGACGAAATGAGACTGATGACCGGGAATGGTCATCAATAAATATTGCAGATGGAAAACAGGTGGAATCTGCGGTATGATAAGAAGCAGCAGAATACATTTTGGAAAGAAGGAATGTAAGATGTGGCTTCTATATGCCGCAGGTTCCGCTTTTTTTGCCGGGGTGACGTCGATCCTGGCAAAATGTGGGATCAGAAAAACAGATTCTACTGTAGCCACGGCAGTCCGTACGGTAGTGGTTCTTGTCTTTGCATGGATTATGGTGCTGGTGACAGGCTCTATAGGGCAACTCCGCAAGATCCGTGGATCCACTTATGTGTTTTTAATCCTGTCGGGAGCCGCTACGGGTGCCTCCTGGCTGTGTTATTTTAAGGCACTGCAGGTGGGGGATATCAATAAGGTTGTTCCGATCGACAAGTCTAGTACCGTCCTTACGATCCTCCTGGCACTGATCTTTCTGCACGAAGGGATTTCCTTTCCGAAGGCATTGGCAGTGGCGGTAATTGCAGCGGGGATACTTCTGATGATCGAGCGGAAGGATGTGGAAGAGACGAAGCAGGAGGCGAAAGGAAGCTGGCTTTTGTATGCCGCAGGTTCCGCATTTTTTGCCAGCTTGACGGCGATCCTCGGAAAAATCGGAATCCAGGGTGTGGAGTCCAATCTGGGGACGGCCATCCGTACCTGTGTCGTGCTTCTTATGGCCTGGGGGATGGTCTTTGTGACAGGAAAGCAGAAGGAAGTAAGCCAGATTGGGCGAAAGGAACTTGTATTCATCTGGTGTTCCGGGATTGCCACAGGCGCTTCCTGGCTGTGTTATTACCGTGCGCTTCAGGAAGGGCCGGCCAGTATCGTGGCTCCGGTGGACCGTTTAAGTGTGCTGGTAACAGTGGCGTTTTCATACCTGGTGTTTGGAGAAAGGCTGAGAAGAAAGCAGGCGGGCGGACTTTTCCTTCTCACTGCGGGGACAGTGGTAATGGCATTGCTTCCGTGAGAAATTGACATATACGGAATTAACAATTTAGAAACAAAACACAAATCCAGCGGATAGATCCGGAGATCGAGACCTATGACCTGTGCGGGCAGTTGGAAGAGTGTATTTTGCAATACGAAGAGTTGTGGGATGAGAAGGAGCTGGATCTGGAAGTAGAATTAGAAGAAAGGACTTTTGTCCGGGCAGATAAAGAACTGATGGGCGTAGTCTGGAACAACCTTCTGTCCAATGCGGCCAAATTTACAGAGCCTGGCGGGAAAGTCACCATATGCCAGACTGCGGAGGATGGATACGTGAAAGTATCTGTTTCGGATACGGGCTGCGGGATGACTAAAGAAAGCGTCCGTCATATTTTTGATAAATTTTATCAGGGGGATACCTCCCATTCAAAAGAAGGAAACGGGCTGGGCCTTGCGCTGGTCCGCCGGATCCTGATCCTCATGGATGGGGAGATCACGGTTGCCAGTGAAGAAGGGAAGGGAAGTACCTTTACGGTAAGGCTGCCTGTGCAGGACCATAATGTGGAATATATTGCGGAGTATGCAGAAGTAAGCGGGAACTGGAACGAGACAGGAGGAAATTAAACGGTGGAACGGACAGACAGAAGATCCAGAGGATTTATCGGATATGAATATAAAGAAATCACGGCGGATATGGGACAGATTTCCTTCCTGATCGACGGTTATGTAAATTTTGGCTGGGAGGTGGATGAAAATGTAGCCCAGCCAGCTTTGGAAACCTTCCCAAAAAGGGCAGGGGCCATGCAGCACAAAAAGGCAGTGCTTCGGTTGAAGCGAGATCGTAAGATCATCAATAAGACAGAGCTTACAAGGCTTCAGAGACATTATGAGGCATGCATTGCCGAAATCCAGTATCTGGAGAATAAGAAAACTTCTGCGCCCTCTATCCTGGCGATCACGGTAGGGATCCTGGGGACGGCATTTATGGCCGGCTCTACGTTTGCGGTAACGGCGCAGACTCCGCATATCATACTTTGCACTGTGCTGGCAGTTCCGGGATTTATAGGATGGATCCTTCCATATTTTTTGTATAAAAGAGCTGTGAGGAAGGAAACAGAAAAGCTAACTCCCCTGATCGAAGAAAAATACGACGAGATCTACGAAATCTGTGAAAAGGGAAGTAAACTTTTAACTTAATTATGGAACCATGAAGTTACCGGTGGGCGTTCAGAAAAGCCTGACGGATTTCTTCTGGCATCTCCTCCGGGGACATGGCGGTGATGCGGTCGTCGGTGCCATCCTTTATGGCCTCTTCATAATACCAGCATTTGAATTTCAACATATCCAGTACACGGTTCAACCGTTCAATTTCCATTTCTACAGCTGCCTTCTGGCGAACAAACAGATCCAGCCGTTTAGGATAGGTTTTGCTGCCTTCCGTACACCATTCCATAAACTGTTTAATATCCTTGATTTCCATGCCGGATTTCTTCAGACATTCAATGACACGTATGGCTTCCAGCTCTTTTTCGCCAAATCTTCGGATGCCGGAGGTGCGCTGTATATCAGGAAACAAGCCTTCTTTATCGTAATAGCGAAGAGTGGATATGGGAATGTCAAACATTTGGGATACCTGTCCTATGGTATACATCATAATGATTCCTCCTTCGATAACAATTTGCAAAAAATCTTAACCTGAAGTGAAGTCTAGGTTTTGCGATAAGCTTACCAAAAAGAAAGGTATTTGTCAAAAAAATAAATGTAACTATTGACATTACAACATGTACGTGCTATTTTAATGCTGAAAGATGTAACAATAAATATTACAATGAAACCAAGGAGGACTTGAACATGGAAAAAGTAGTAGAATTTTTACAGGCAAACCCAGTACAGTATCTGGCAACAGTAGGGAGGGATAACAAGGCAAAGGTACGTCCTTTTATGTTCCTCTTCGAACAGGAGGGAAAACTCTGGTTCTGTACCAATAATACGAAGGATGTATACAAAGATATGCAGGCCAATCCTGAGATCGAGGTATCTGTATCTGACCCGACCTATGCATGGCTTCGTCTTCACGGAACAGCTGTGTTTGAGAACAATATGGAAGTCAAGGAAGGCGCTATGAATAACCCCATCGTAAAAGGGCAGTATGAGACGGCAGACAACCCGATCTTCGAAGTGTTCTACATTCAGGATGCACATGGCATCATTGCAGATTTCTCCGGAAATCCGCCCTATGAATTTTAGCATATAACGGTATTGCGCTTTCCCTGAAACGAGGTGTGTGTTTATGAATACAAGAGAATATCTGAAGTTATTAAAAGAAGACATTCATTCCACTGTCATTGCCACTGTGGATGAAGAAGGGAGACCGGTTGCCAGGGTCATTGATATCATGCTGACGGACGAGAACAGCCTGTATTTTATCACGGCAAAAGGAAAGTCCTTTTATGAACAGCTTAAGAAACATCCTTATGTTGCCATTAGCGGCATGTGCGGAGGAGAAGGTACCATGAATAAAAAGGCGGTCTCCATACGGGGGAAAGCGGTGAATATCGGATCCGGAAAATTAAAGGAAGTCTTTGAGGAAAATCCTTATATGGCTGAGATATATCCCCAGGAGGAGAGCCGGAAGGCTTTAGAGGTATTCCGTGTGGCGGAAGGGACCGGGGAATTTTTCGATCTGTCAGTCAAACCGATCTTCCGGGACATGTTTGTCCTAGGAGATCGGGCGGCAGAGGCTGAAGATAGTTCATCGCACAGACAAGGAGGATTCTTTATCACAGACCGGTGCCGGGGATGCCGCATCTGTTACAGCAAATGCCCACAGAAATGTATCGATCTGTCGGTAAAGCCTCTGGTGATCCGGCAGGAACACTGCCTTCACTGCGGCAGCTGCATGGAGGCCTGTCCCTTTGGAGCGATAGAAAGACGGTAAAAGGAGAGAGGAGAAGAACAATGGCAATTCATGGATGGAGCAAACAGACCAATACAAAAAAGATTGATTTCTCACGTTTCCTGAGCAGTACGCCTGCAAGAGACTATATATTTCAGGATACACCCTATGAGAACCAGATCCGGGAGGCAGCAGAGCTTCTTTCCAGGGCAGATGCAGTACTTATCGGCGCAGGGGCCGGGCTTTCTACAGCGGCTGGTTTAAGCTACGGCGGGCAGCGGGTTCAGGAAAATTTCGGTGAATTCATCGAAAAATATGGCGCTTCTTATATGACAGATATGTATAGTGCGGGTTTTTATCCCTTTCCTACAGAGGAGGAAAAGTGGGGATACTGGTCCAAACATGCATATCTGAACCGAATTGAGCCAGAGGCGCTTCCGCTTTATCAGCAGATTTTTGAACTGGTGAAGGAAAAACCGCATTTTATCCTGACCACCAATGTGGATCATCAGTTCTGGAAAGCCGGCTTTATGGATGAAAGGATCTTTGCCACCCAGGGAGACTATGGAGAGATTTAGTGCGCCCGGGGATGCCACGACAAAGTGTATGATGCAAAAGAGCTGTTTGGAAAAATGGGAGAAGCAAGAAAAGACTGTAAAATCCCGTCAGAACTGGTT
>OKSB01002664.1_pt1 | contig 15443 bp, 10 predicted proteins | sample 1601171 | NCBI WGS metagenome assembly OKSB01 (sample SAMEA3541496, study PRJEB24748) | human gut metagenome | biome: human gut; feature: human-associated habitat; material: faeces | place: China | collected 2012 | reverse complement strand
CATCTGCCGTACCTCGCTCGCCGTATCGGCACTTAGAATTATGCGGTATTGCCCTTATTTTACAATAAGCGGCAGGGTTTTGCAATATGGGGAACAGGGGCAAAATGCAGAATTGAACGTGCAAAACCGCTTTTTAAGCAAAAAAACGCTTAGCGATAGTCAATGGCAAGGGTGGGCAGACCGTTCAGGGTAAGGTCTGCAATGTTGCCATCCTTGAATTCATAGTAGCCCTGCGCGGCGATCATCGCGCCGTTGTCGCCGCAGTATTTCAGTTCCGGCAGATACACTTTCGCGCCGAGCTTCTGGGCACCATCGTTCACCAGCTGGCGCAGACGGCCATTGGCCGCAACGCCGCCCGCCAGGCAGATGGTTTTGGCGTTGGTATCCGCTGCGGCGGCCAGCAGCTTTTTGGCCAGGATCTGTGCAATGCGCTCCTGGAAGCTGGCGGCCATATCGGCCACGCGCACTTCCTCACCGCGCTGCTGGGCGTTGTGAACCTCGTTGACAACGGCAGTCTTTAAGCCGGAAAAGCTCACGTTGTATTTACCCTCCACATGCGGGGTGGGCAGCTTGTAATAGTGCGGGTCGCCGGTTTTGGCGGCCTGCGAAACGCTGGGCCCGCCGGGATAGGGCAGCCCCAGGGTGCGGGCAACTTTATCAAACGCTTCGCCCGCGGCGTCATCCACCGTGCGGCCAAGAACATGGTACTTGCACCAGTCCTCTACCTGCACAATATGGCTGTGGCCGCCGCTGGCCACCAGGCAGAGGAATGGCGGCTCCAGCTGTGGGTGGGTCAGATAGTTGGCTGCAATGTGCCCGCGCAGGTGATGTACCGGCACCAGCGGCTTGCCCGCGCCGTAAGCCAGGCCCTTGGCAAAGTTGACCCCCACCAGCACGGCCCCAATCAGGCCGGGGGCAAAGGTGACGGCCACCGCGTCCACATCCGCAATGGACATGTTGGCATCCTGCAAAGCCTGCTGCACCGTTGCGCTGATGTATTCCGCATGGCGGCGGCTGGCAATTTCCGGCACAACACCGCCGTAAAACGCCTGTTCTTTGACGCTGGTAGAAATAACGTTGGAAATTAAATGTTTTCCATCCTCCACAATCGCAGCCGCCGTCTCATCGCAGCTCGATTCGATACCTAAAATATACATTGTATACCCCCGTGTGAAGTTAGGAGTTAGGAGGGAGGAGTTAGGAGTTAATAGGAACGAAAAGATTTTAGCAACCTTTTATTTTGATCTGTAGGGAACGGTCTTGACCGTTCCGAAACCTTGCTACAGATGCCATGACGGGATTTGCAGCAAGGTTGGCGGGAGCATTGCAATTTCTCATTGCTCATTGCTAATTCCTAATTAACTACTAACTCCTACTTCCTACCTCCTACCCGTTAATGTGCTTCCAGCCAGGTCTTGCCGGTGCCGACTTCGGCGGTGAGGGGGACGGAATAGGATACCACCTGCTCCATCTCCTCTTTCAGAATACGCTTGACCTGTTCCACTTCGTTTTCCGGCGCTTCCACGATCAGTTCATCGTGTACCTGCAATAGCAGGCGGGCCTGCAGTTTTTCGTCCCGCAGGCGCTGCCAGACATGCACCATGGCCAGCTTAATGATATCCGCCGCGGTGCCCTGGATGGGTGTGTTGCGGGCCATGCGCTCGCCGGAGCTGCGCACCTGGAAGTTGGAGCTTGCCAGCTCCGGCAGCGGGCGGCGGCGGCCAAACAGCGTTTCTACATAGCCCTTCTCTTTGGCGTGTTCAATGCAGTTCTGCATGTAGCCGTTCACTTTCGGGAAAGTATTCAGATACGTTTTCAAGAAAGTATCTGCCTCCTTGACCGAAATGCCGAGGTCCTTGCCCAGAGAGAACGCTCCCTTGCCGTACATGATGCCAAAGTTGATGGCCTTGGCGGAGGTGCGCAGCTCATGGGTGACATCCGATTCCGGGATGTGGTAGATCTTGGCCGCGGTGGCGCGGTGAATGTCTGCCCCGGACAAAAACGCCTGCTGCATGGCTTCATCGCCTGTAATGTGGGCCAGAATGCGCAGTTCGATCTGGGAATAGTCGGCGTCCACCAGCGTTTCGCCGGGGGCGGCCACAAAGTAGCCGCGCAGGCGGCTGCCCAGCTCGGTGCGGATGGGAATGTTCTGCAAATTCGGCTCAGTGGAGCTGATGCGTCCTGTGCGGGCTTCGGTCTGGATAAAGGTGGAATGGATGCGTCCGTCCGGCCCCAGGGCTTTCAGCAGGCCCTCCACATAGGTGGAAAGCAGCTTGGAATAGGTGCGGTACTTCAAAATATCATCCACCGCCGGGCTGTAGGCGCGCAGGCTTTCCAGCGTTTCGGCGTCGGTGGAATAGCCGCGGGCCGTTTTTTTGCGGGGCGGCAGGCCCAGCTTGTCAAACAGGGCTTCGCCCAACTGCTTGGGGCTGTTCAGATTGAACTCGTACCCGACCTCAGCATAAATGTTCTGCAAAATGCCGTTCAGCTCGGCGCGCAGGCTATCGCCGAACTGGCGGATGCCCTCGGCGTCCACCGCAAAGCCGATGCGCTCCATGTCGGCCAGCACGCGGGCCAGAGGCAGCTCCATCGTGGCCAGCAGGTCGTGGCCGCCTTGCTCGTCCAGCTTAGTGGAAAGCACATCCAGCAAGGCGGAAAGCGCCCCGGCATCCGGCGCGGCGGCGCAGGCAAAGGCGGGGGCAGCAGCGTATTCTGCCGCCAGCTGCCCGGCCTGGTAATCACTGGCCGAAGGATTCAGCAGGTAGGCGGCCAGCTTGCCATCAAACACAATGGCCGCGCCAACACCGCCATGCTCCAGTGCAATGTGGTACAACGGCTTTGCATCAAACACACGCAGCTGCACCCCGACGGCATCCAGCAGAGAGGGCAGGCGGTCGTTATCCAGCAGGTAAACGGAATCCCCCTGCACGGCGTACCAGCTGCCGTCCTTGTTCTGGGCCAGGTCATATCGGCCTTCCGGCGCAAGGGGCAGCAGGTCGGGCTGCACTTCCGGCAGAGTTTCTGCGCTGGCGGCAACCGCTGCCGGGGATTCATCCAGCCCCCAGCGGGCGGTCAGCTTGTGCATTTCCAGCTCAGCCAGCAGCTGGGCTGCGGCAGCCGGGTCCCCGGCAGTGCGGCAGTAGTGCTCCGGCGCAGTTTCGATGGGAGCGTCCTTGCGGATGGTGCCCAGCATGTGGGAAAGCTCGGCCAGCTCCTTGTTGGCTTCCAGCTTTTCCCGCTGTTTGGGTTTGATGGCTTTGTCGTCCAGGTGCTCATACACGCCCTGCAAACTGCCGAACTTCTGCACCAGGGCAAGGGCGGTCTTTTCGCCAATGCCGGGCACGCCGGGAATATTATCGGAAGCATCGCCCATCAGGCTTTTTACTTCGATCAGCTGCGGCGGGGCCACGCCGTATTTTTCCTGGATGGCGGCGGGGTCCATGGGCAGCGTTTCGCGGTTGGTGGCAAGCAGCACCGTGGTGGCATCGTCTACCAGCTGCAGGCTGTCCCGGTCACCGGTCGCCAGCAGGGTGGTGCCCCCGGCGGCCTCGTTGGCGGCGGCCAGCGTGCCCAGGATATCGTCCGCTTCCCAGCCGGGCTTGCTGACCTGCACAAAGCCAAGGTCGGTCAGCAGCTGCTTTAATACCGGCATCTGCTCCGCCAGCTCCTGCGGCATACCGTGGCGGGTGGCCTTGTAGCCGTCATAGGCGGTATGGCGGAAGGTGGGGGCTTTTTCGTCCCAGGCAATGGCCACAGCGTCCGGGTGGTGGGCGGAAAGCAGGTTGAGCAGGATATTCTGGAAGCCGAAAATGGCGTTGGTGTAGCGCCCATCCTTGGTTGTCAGCAGCTTGATACCGAAGTAAGCCCGGTTCACCAGACTGTTGCCATCCAAAACCAGCAGTTTCATACAGGAACCTCCGAAAAAACGAAACACATCGATCGCAATAATAAAAATAGTATATCACAAATTGCACTGGTGTGGGGAGTGTGGTAAAATAATATTTTAGCTAAAGCAAAAACAAAAGTTGGGAGAGAGTTAGGAGGTAGGAGTTAGGAGGTAGGAGTTAGGAAGTAGGAGTTAGGAGTTATTGGTGTGCGCTGGCGCGCACAATTTTGAATGTTAGGGCAACACCGCACAATTCCCGCCTTGCGGCTTAAGCACCGCTCCGGCAGCTGCGGCACGGCATCTGCGTTGCCAAAATGCTCGATAAGACATCCAGTATTATCTGCGCTTTTGGCTTGGCATCTGCCGCACCTCGCTCGCCGTATCGGCACTTAGAATTATGCGGTATTGCCTTAGGTTTTATTGTTTTACCCCAAAAATTCAAAACGCGGCGCAAGCCGCACCTTTAACTCCTAACTCCTCGCTCTTCACTCCTGCCTATCAAAAATATGCAATTACGCAATCTAACCATTCCATATGCACAGCCTGCGGTGTTTGCGCCGATGGCGGGGTTTACGGATGCGGCGTGCCGGCACCTGATGGCGGACCATGGCGCGGCGTGGACGGTAAGCGAGATGGCCAGCGCCAAGGCCATTACCTTTGGCGATGACAAAAGCGTGCGCCTGCTGCGGGACAAGGCCCCCCACGGCATTTATGCCGTGCAGCTGTTTGGGGCCGAGCCCGAAACGATGGCGCAGGCGATCCGGATCATTCAGGAAAAAGGCGTGCAGTTTGATATTCTGGACATCAACATGGGTTGCCCGGCCCCCAAGATCACATCCAGCGGTGCAGGCAGCAAACTGATGCAGAACCCGGAGCTGTGCGGCCGCATGGTGGCCGCTGCCCGCGGAGCCCTGGGGCCGGATAAGCCTCTGACCGTTAAAATGCGCATTGGCTGGGATGCCGAGCAGCTGACCGGCGTTGCCGTGGCCCGGCAGTGTGAAGCAAACGGTGCAGACCTGATCGCCGTGCATGGCCGCACACGGGAGCAGATGTACATCCCGCCCATTGATGTGGATGCCATCACGGAGATCCGCAAAGCGGTCGGCATTCCGGTGCTGGCAAACGGCGATATCACCACGGCGGAAGACGCAAAGCAGATTTTGGAGCAAACCGGCTGCGCGGGCGTGATGATCGGCCGCGGCGCGCTGGGCGACCCCTGGCTGTTTGAGCGCATCAACGCCGTATTGACTGGCCAGCCGGAGCCCGGCGAACCCAGCCTGAACGCCCGGATGAGCGCCCTGCGCGCCCAAATCTACGAAATGTGCGAAGAAAAAGGCGAATGGACCGCTATGCCCCAGGCACGCGGCCAGGCCATGCACTATATGAAAGGTCTGAAAGGCGCCGCGTCCCTGCGCCGTTATTGTTCCATGCTGGAGCATTTTACCGATGTGGACAAGCTGATTGAGGCGGTATATAAGCTCCAAGGGTAGTTAGGAGTTAGGAAGTAGGAGTTAGGAGTTTATGGTGTGCGCTGACGCGCACGATGTTGAATATTAACCTTTTCTTATTTTCAAATTTTCGAAAATGCGGCGCAAGCCGCACCTTCAACTCCTAACTCCTCACTCCTACCTCCTAACTATTTACTTACTTTTTCGTTAGCTCATCCAGGTTCTGCGTATAGCACGGCAGCATGTGCTCAATGAAATAATCGGCTTCGGGGCTGTGCATGGCGGCCAGATCGGCTTTTTGCTGGGCGAGAGCGGCGGTGAACTCGCGGTTGCCGCTTTCCACCTCCTCCATGCACTTGATCAGGGCCGAAAGCCGGTCTGCGGCTTTCAGCAGCTTGCGCTCGGCATCGTTCAGCACACTGCCGGTCAGGTAGCTGCCTTCGATCTCATGCAGCTCCGGCGGCAGCAGATCCGCCATGGCAAGGGCGCTTTCCCGTTCCACGGCTTTGTAGGCGGTGCGCAGGGCTTCGTTCTTGTATTTGACCGGGGTAGGCATATCGCCGGTCAAAATTTCCGGCGCATCGTGGTACAGCGCCGCGGCGGCCACGGTGTCGGGGCGGATATCGGCCCCGGTGTGGGTGATGTTCCGGGCGATCAGGCAAAGCGCATGGGCCAGCAGGGCGGTATCCGCCGTGTGCTCACTCAGGCTTTCCTGCCGCATGCAGCGCATCAGCGCCCACCGCGTAATATACTTCATGCGCCCCAAAAGAGCGTGAAAAGGGTATAGAGACAAAACAAAGCACCTCACTCTTGAAAAAATTAGGGCAATACCGCATAATTCTAAGTGCCGATACGGCGAGCGAGGTGCGGCAGATGCTAAGCCAAAAGCGCAGATAATACTGGATGTCTTATCGAGCATTTTGGCAACGCAGATGCCGTGCCGCAGCCGCCGGAGCGGTGCTTAAGCCGCTAGGCGGGAATTGTGCGGTGTTGCCTTAGGAATTAGTAATTAGGAATGAGAAATTAAATGGTGGGCAATGGGGCAGACCTTTTGCTAAAATATACGAGGAGCCAAAGAATGGCAGATAATTGCTCATTGCTAATTCCTCATTTCTCATTTCTAATTATAAAGTATATCACATCCCTTCAAAGGAGGGAATTGCATTGAAGATTGGCGGCAAGCTTTTGGAGCGCAAAACAGGCGGGCGGTCACGGTATTGGCAGGTGTTCTGGCTTTGCTTTGCGGTGGCGGCGGCGCTGTTTTTGCCCCACTGCATCATTGATGGCCTGAACGGCGACTTTTTCCACTACGCCGGGGACTTTAACGACCAGCAGATTTCCTTTTATTCCTATGCCAACAATTTTGTTAAGCAGGGGGGCAGTTTCAGCTGGGCAACGGACCTGGGCAGCGGGTTTGTGAACTCCTACAGCTTTTATCTGTGCGGCAGCCCATTTTTCTGGCTCACCCTGCTGCTGCCCTATCGGTGGACGCCCTGGGCCATGGTGCCAATGCTCTGCCTTAAATTTGCTGTGGCGGGCGGCGGGGCTTACCTGTGGATGCGCCGCTGGGTAAAAGACGAGCGCTGGAGCATGGTGGGCGCGTGTCTGTATGCGTTCTCCGGCTTTACGGTGTACAACGTGTTCTTTAACCACTTTTTGGACGTTGTGGCGCTGTTCCCCTACATGCTCAAAGCGCTGGATGACGCCGTGCTGGACCGCAGGCACGGTGCATTCCCGCTTTGGGTTGCGGTCAACCTGCTCAACAACTATTTCTTTTTTGCCGGGCAGGCCGTGTTTTTGATGATTTATTTTGTCTGCATGGTGGCGGGCGGCCGGTACAAGCTGAACCTGCGCCTGTTTGGGGCGCTGGCGTTCCAGACGGTGCTGGGCTGCTGTATGGGCTGTGCGCTGCTGGTTCCGGCGGCACTTTCGCTGGTGCAGAACCCGCGCACAATCGATCCATTCAATGGGTACGGCTACCTTGTATACGGCAGCGCCCAGCAGTACCTTGCCATTTTTTACAGCGCTTTTTTGATGCCGGATGCCCCCTACCTGAAAGACCTGTTCCAGGAGGGCATCTTAAAGCACACCAGCATGACCGTCTACCTGCCGGTGGTGGGCATTGCGGGCGGGCTGGTGTTCTGCCGCGTGCGGCGGCGCCACCCTTTTGTGCGCATCATGAAAGTGTGCCTTATCTGCGCCTTTGTGCCGGTGCTGAACAGCATGTTCTATGCCCTCAATTCCAGCTATTATGCGCGCTGGTATTATATGCCGGTTTTGGTGCTCTGCGCCGCCACGGCTATGACGCTGCAAAAAGCCAACCTGTGCGAAACCGAGTACCGCCGCGCGCTGGGCCTTGTGGCGCTGTGTACCTTGAGCAGCATTGCCTTTGCGCTGGTGCCCAATGAAAAAGACGGCACCACCACCATTGGCGTGGTGGAGGAACCGCTGCGCTACTGGGGCATTTTGCTGGTCAGCATGTTGGGCGTGGGGCTGTTCTGGCTGCTGCTGCATTACCGCAGGCAGCTGGCGGCACGGTTCCCGGCGGCGGTGCTGGCCGTGGTGCTGGGGTTCAGCTTTGTGTATGGGCAGGTACACCTTTCCATCACCAAATACGGCCAGTGGTACCACGATGCGGACTATGTGCAGCAGACCTGGCGCGAAGCCCCGGAGCTGAACGCCGTTCTGCCGGACGATGTCTTTTACCGGCTGGACGCTTACGACAGTTATAACAACCTTGGTCTGTGGCTGGACAAAAGCTGCATCCAGTTCTTTAACTCTACGGTAGCACCCAGCATTCTGGAATTTTACCCTACGGTGGGTGTTAAGCGGGATGTGAACTCCAAGCCGGAAGCCAGCCTGTATGCCCTGCGCGGTCTGCTGAGCGTGCGGTATACCCTTGTGCCGAAAGAAAAAATTGAGGATTGGGAAAAAGAAAAGCTGGAAGGCTGGAACCTTGTTTCAAGCACCACAAGTTACCTGATTTACGAGAACGAGAACTGGGTGCCGATGGGCTTTACCTATGATTCCTATATTACGGAAGAGAACTTTGAAACGGTGAGCGATACCAACGCGGGCAATGTACTGATGAAAGCCCTGCTGCTGACCGATGAACAGGTGGAACGGTACGGCCAGATGATGCAGAACCTGACGGATGATGAGAAAAATAACATCAGCTATGAGGATTATGTGCAGGACTGTACGGCCCGGCGGGAAAGCGCTGTGACAAGCTTTACCGCAACGCGCACCGGCTTTACCGCGCAGGCGGATCTGGAAGCCGAAAATCTGGTGCTGTTCAGCGTGCCCTATGACGATGGTTTTACCGCAACCGTGAACGGTGTGCCGGCGGAGGTGGAGAAAGTGGACAACGGCCTGATGGCGGTTGCCGCCCCGGCGGGCCACAGCGAGATCGTGTTCACCTACCACACGGCCGGTCTGCGGCAGAGCGTTGCCGTCAGCGCCGGCGCTATTGTGGTGTATGCCGTGTGGGTGGCAGTATTGCACCGGAAAAAGCGCCGGGAAGAGAGCTGTGTGGGGTAAATGATGCCCCGCCAAACCGTTGGGAGTGTGCACGGTCAAAATTAGGGCAACACCGCATAATTCCCGCCTTACGGCTTAAGCACCGCTCCGGCGGGAATTGTGCGGTATTGCCTAAAGTTTTTTCGCCGAAGCCTTTTTTCAAAAAAGGCTGGAAAATCCCGCGTGGAAAATCCCTCGTAAAACAGAAAGTGAGAACAAAAATGCCGAACCATGCCGAACAGCTGGCGCAGGAACTGAACCTGAGCCTGAAAAACGTACAGGGTGCCATTGACCTGATCGATGCCGGGAACACCATCCCATTTATTGCCCGCTACCGCAAAGAAGCTACCGGCTCTATGGATGACCAGGTGCTGCGCAACTTGGGCGACCGCCTGGAATACCTGCGCGGATTGGATAAGCGTAAAGAAGAAGTGACCGGCTCCATTGAAGTGCAGAACGCCATGACGCCGGAACTGCAGGCCGCTTTGGCTGGTGCCAAAACACTGGCCGAGGTGGAGGATATCTATCGTCCGTATAAGCCCAAGCGCAAGACCCGCGCCAGCATCGCCCGCGCTCGCGGCCTGCAGCCGCTGGCCGATGCTACCTTGAAGCAGGATGCGAACTTTGACCCGCAGACAGCCGCCAACGACTACCTGAACGAGGAAGTCCCCGATGCAGCAGCCGCTCTGGCCGGGGCACAAGATATCATTGCCGAAACCATCAGCGATGACGCTCACTGCCGCGCCGAGCTGCGCCGCTACTACCATGCGTTCGGCATGGTCAAAAGCGTAAAAGCTAAGGACGAAGACAGCGTATACACCCAGTATTATGATTATACCGAGCCTGTCGCCAAAATCCCTGGCCACCGTATTCTGGCCCTGGACCGCGGCGAGCGGGAAGGCTTTTTGAAGGTGAGCATTGCCGTGGAAGCCGAGCGCGCCGGGGGCATTGTGGCCTGGATGTTCGCCCGCAAAAAGACCGGCGGCGCCAGCGCTGCCATTGTGGAAGCCGCGGCACTGGATGCCTACAGCCGCCTGATCCACCCCAGCCTGGAAAACGAACTGCGCGCCGAACTGACCGCCAAGGCCGCCGAGGGTGCCATCACTGTGTTTGGCGAGAATCTGCGCCAGCTGCTGCTGCAGCCGCCCATCCGCGGCAAAACCGTGATGGGCCTGGACCCCGGCTACCGCATGGGCTGCAAGGTTGCCGTGGTGGACCCCACCGGCAAGGTGCTGGATACCAACGTGGTATACCCGGTGCCGGAATTCAAGCGGGTGGATCAGGCCAAGAAAACCATCAAGAGCATGGTGCTGAAAAACGAGGTGGAGGTCATGGCCATCGGCAACGGCACCGCCGGGCATGAAACCGAGGAGTTTGCCGCCGCCGTAATCCGTGAACTGGCCGAGGAAAAGGGGCTGCACCTGCAATATATGGTCGTCAGTGAAGCCGGTGCTTCGGTGTATTCGGCGTCCAAGCTGGCGGCGGAGGAGTTCCCGCAGTATGATGTCAACCTGCGCAGCGCGGTTTCCATTGCGCGCCGCTTGCAGGACCCGCTGGCCGAACTGGTTAAAATTGACCCCAAGGCCGTGGGCGTGGGCCAGTACCAGCATGATATGCCCCAGAAGCGCCTGAACGAAACGCTGGACGGTGTGGTGGAAGACTGCGTGAACAGCGTTGGCGTGGATCTGAACACGGCGTCCGCCCCGCTGCTGGCCCGTGTGGCCGGCATTACCAACGCTACCGCTAAAAATATTGTGGCTTGGCGTGAGGAGGAGGGCGCGTTTACCTCCCGTGCGCAGCTGAAAAAGGTCAAGGGCCTTGGCCCCAAGGCATTTGAACAGTGCGCAGGCTTTTTGCGCCTGCCGGGTGCCAAGAACCCGCTGGATGCAACCGCCGTCCACCCCGAAAGCTACCCCGCCGCCAAGGGCCTGCTGGAAGCCTGCGGCTGTGACGCCAAAGAGATCGGCACGGACGCGATGCAGAGCCTGCCGGTACGGGTGAAGAGCCGCGGCACCAAAGCCCTGTGCGAAGCACTTGGCGTGGGCGAACCCACCCTGATGGATATTGTGTCCGAGCTGTGCAAGCCGGGGCGCGATGTGCGCGACAGCCTGCCCAAACCCCTGCTGCGCAGCGATGTGATGGGGCTGGAGGACCTGAAGCCCGGCATGGAGCTGAAAGGTACCGTGCGCAATGTGATTGACTTTGGCGCATTTGTAGATATCGGCGTGCATCAGGATGGACTGGTGCATGTTTCCCAGATCAGTGATAAGTTTATCAAGAACCCGAGAGATGCGCTGAAAGTGGGCGATGTGGTGCAGGTCAAGGTACTGAGCGTGGATACAGCCAAAAAGCGCATTGCCCTGACCATGAAAGGCGTGCCCCAGAGCTGAAAACCTGGCCGAAAACCGCAAAAATCAGTACTTTTCGGCAGAGCATGAAATTATGTTGCCGGAAGGAAAAGCCAAATGGAAAGTTTGAATGTGCAACCTGCCAAAACAGGAACAAAAACCGTTAAAATATAGAGCTGAAAAAACAAAAATCGAAATCAGAAAAGTCAAAAAATAAAGAAAATTCGTGAATAAAGCGACAAAACTTTGGCAGCCTGTACAAAGCGGAACATGAACAAATTTGTCTTTTGTGCATCCCGATGAAAAAATGGCAACAATGAATCTAACATAGGTACGCCGGATAGAATTATGCTATAATGCAGCTGTAAGGAAAAGGAAATGTGGGTTCCGCCCTTACCGCGCAGGCATGATGGCCTGTGCCGGGTTTTATTTATGGAGGTCATTATTATGGTAAGACAAGTCAAGGTTTCCAACTTCGCAGAAGTACAGGGAATCGTGTCTGCCGCTGCCAAGTGCTACAATGAGGTCGGCGTGCATGACATGAAGGGCAGCATTGCTGATGCAAAGAGCATTCTCGGTATGATGAGTCTGGACTACAGCCATCCGGTCAAGATCGTCTGTGAGGACGAACATGACCTGGACTGTGTGATCCAGGCACTGCGCCAGTAAATTCAGCTGCCCGGCGGGCTGGCTTTCAGCCCCGGAGGCAGGAATAAGGAAAAACAGAACAGGGCGGTTGGCCATTTTGGGACGGCTGCCCTGTTTTTTTGTTGCTTGGCGGGCAATTTTGCCCCCACACCGTGCTTGCAATGGGCGGTCAAACGCGGTATAATGTTTTTACATTGCCATTTGCGGGTGGTGCCCGCGCGGCAAATTGAAAGTATAGTAAGGAGACCCCACAACATGAAACAAAAATTCATCAGTCTGGCTCTGGCAGTCATGCTGCTGCTGGGCGTAACGGGCTGTGCCATGTCCACCCCGGCCAGCGTGGGCAGCATTGGCGGCGTTGATATCCCGGCCGGCATCTACCTGCTGGCCCAGTATAACGCCTACAACACCGCTTCCGGCGCAGCAAAGCTTGCCACCGGCGAAACCGCCAGCAACGTGAAAGCCGTGCTGAAAGCTGAGTGCACCGGCACCATTAACGGCGAGGAAGTTACCACCGACGGCGCAGATTACGTTGCCCGCCTGACCCTGCGCAGCCTGCAGGATTACGCAGCTGTGGAAAAGAAGTTTGACGAGCTGGGCGGCACACTGGACGAAGCCGCTACCGCCGAAGCCGCCAAGACCGCCGATACCCAGTGGGAGAATAACAGCGATCTGTACGCAGCAAATGGCATTTCCAAGGCAACCTTGGAAAAGTACCAGCTGAACAGCAAAAAGGCAGATGCCTGCCTGAAGCTGATCTACGGCGAAAACGGCAGCAACCCGGTCACCGAGCAGGAATATGCCGATTACATCAACAACGATTGCTACTACCTGGAGCTGGTCCAGTTGCCGCTATTTGACCAGAGCACTTATACCTTTGCCAGCGACGACCAGAAAGCCGAGATTGAAGCCCTGGCCAACCAGTGCCGTGATGACTTGGCCGCGGCTACCAACGAATCTGCCCTGTACAGTGCTGCAATGACCTATGTGCCGCAGGCCTTTACCGCACTGGGCAGCAGCGTGGAAGCAACCCAGGCACTGTATTACACCGGCAGCGGTCTGTTTACGCCTTCGGACCTGTCCAGCTACAACACCAATGACGGCGGCAACAGCATTACCGATGCGGTAAAAGCAGCCGGTACCGGCAACTGGACGGTGGCCGACCTTGGCATGAGCTACATGATCGTGCGTAGCCTGGACCCCATGGAGCAGGGCACGGTGGATGATTTTGTGAGCCGCTATAATCTGCTGGACGCTATGAAGAGCGATGCTTTGCAGGACGAGTTCTATGCAGAGGGCGCCGAGATGGAAAATAACCTTTCCGCCAGCGTGATGAAGACCTACAGCGCATCCAAAATCAAAAAGACCGTAAAGTAATCATCGGGCACCAAAGCCGGAGCAGTGCGGGTTCAAAACCGGCACACCCCGGCTTTTTTGATTTTACAGAACAGCCAAAGATGTAAAGGCAACACCGCACAATTCCCGCCTTGCGGCTTAAGCACCGCTCCGGCAGCTGCGGCACGGCATCTGCGTTGCCAAAATGCTCGATAATGTCGGGTTGCGGTACCCGCATCGTGCTTCGGGGGCAAAAGCCCCTCGCACTCTGCGACCGCTGCCCCTGCTTCGGTTCGCTGTTTCCGCCACTGGCGGCGCTCACCTTTGCAGCATCCAGTATTATCTGCGCTTTTGGCTTAGCATCTGCCGCACCTCGCTCGTCGTATCGGCACTTAGAATTATGCGGTATTGCCTAAAAAAGGGGAACACTTACATGAAGCAAACAAACATGCGTATGCTGGCATTGTGTGCGGCGCTTTGCCTGTGTGTGGCAACAGCAGCGCCCGCCTATGCGGAAAGCACCCGTCAGACCCCACGGACCAGCTTTGTTGAAACGCTGCTGGACATCCCGGTGCTGGGGGATATTCTGCGGTTTTTCAGCGGGGAGGAACCTTTGAGCCAGGCGGCAACGGCGGAAACCGCAACGGGTGAAACCGCAACAGGCGAAAGCGCTACGCCGGAAACCTCCACCCCGGAAACTGCCCCCACGGCCACCCCGGAAACGGCAACCCCGACCCCGGCCCCCACGCCGGGCGGTTCCTCCACACCGGAAAGTGCAGCAACGCTGCCGCCCACCGGTACCCCGCAGGTGTACCCCGCGCCGGATATTGTGGTGATGCCTACAGCCACCCCGGCCATTACCGCGGCCCCGCAGCAGGAGAAAGAAAACAATACCAGTGACGAGCCCCCCGCTGCTGCCGCCACATCGGCCCCCGCGGCGGCAACGGCAACTCAGCGCCCGGCTGCAGCCATGCCGCACCCGACCACGAAGGCTACCCTGAAAGACCCCACCGCCGCCCAGGCGGAAGCAACCCCCATGCCCACCTTGGAACCCACCGCCACGCCGGAGCCGACCGAAAAGCCGACCCCGGACCCGGAGCAGGTGCAGCGCCAGGAACAGGCCGCCCAAACCAGCAGCAAACTGCCGCTGTATGTGGCGGTGGGCATTGCCGTGGTGTGCGCCGGCATTGTGGCAGCCGTGCTGATCAGCCGCCAGCTGCAGAACACCCAGGCACAGACCCGGAAGCAGAAAGACGAAAAGTCTGCTTACCACCGCAAGAAGGACGGCAAATAATGCCCGCTGCCCCCACAAATATACCCGCACAAGCTGCGGAAGCAGGAGATAGGATATGACGGATTCCCGCTGGAAAAACCTGGCGCTGGAGGTCATCGGCTGTTTTGTTTCGGCCCTTGGCCTGTACAGCTTTGCTGTGGCGGCCGGGGTGCCGGTAACTGGTGTGGCCGGTATCGGTGCCATTTTGTTCCGCCTGTTTGGTCTGCCCATTGGTGTGACCAACATTATTATGAACATCCCCATTGTGCTGATCTGCTTCAAGTACCTGGGCAAGGATTTCTTTTTCCGCAGCGTGCGGTGCATGGTGCTGTTTGCCATTTTTACGGACTATGTGCTGGCTGCGCTGCCGGTGTACCAGGGGGATCGCATGCTGGCCACCATCTGCGGCGGTGTGATCAGCGGCGTGGGGGATGCGCTGATTTATATGCAGAACTCCAGCACCGGCGGCCTGGATTTTATCACCATGGCCATCAAATCCCGCCACCCGCACATGCCGTTCGGCAACCTGACCTTTGCGGCAGCGCTGGCGGTCATCCTTGCAAACGGGCTGGTGTTCCATGATGTGGATTCCATCATTTACGGCCTGATCTTCAATTTTTTGAGCTCTTACATCATCAACCGGATGATGTTCGGTTTCAACGCCTGTATGATGGCTTTGATTGTGACGAGCGACGGCCCCGCCGTGTGCAGGATGATCGGCGAAAAAGTGGACCGCGGTTCCACGATATTGAAAGGTTACGGCGGCTATTCCCAGGATGGGCGCGATGTGGTGCTGTGTGCCTGCAGCTCCAAGCAGCTGTATATCATCAACCGCGAAACCAAGCGCATTGACCCCGGCAGTTTTATCGTGATGCTGCAGGCGAACGAGGTGGAAGGCGAAGGGTTTAAACGGCTGGAACTGGGAGAACAGAGTTAGGGCAACACCGCATAATTCTAAGTGCCGATACGGCGAGCGAGGTGCGGCA
>OKSB01002661.1_pt1 | contig 15476 bp, 16 predicted proteins | sample 1601171 | NCBI WGS metagenome assembly OKSB01 (sample SAMEA3541496, study PRJEB24748) | human gut metagenome | biome: human gut; feature: human-associated habitat; material: faeces | place: China | collected 2012 | reverse complement strand
GTGGCAAGGCGAAAGTCACCGATTCGGGGGAACGGAAAGAGGTGGCAGGCTCCGGTGGCGAGCACTGGTATTGGGAAAGTGATGACTGGTACTACATTGATCGGAATGGTGACATTGTTGGAACATTAATGCAAGATAGTACTCGCTTTGGGAGAAGTAAATAATATTGTTTATGACAATAGGAATACAGAATACAACTCACGTTGATTAAGAAGTTACTTGAATGTAACTCTCAAAGGAACATCAATCCATCTTTTATGATCATGAAAATGCAAATAGATAGAATCTCCTTCAAAGAAACTATTTATAATATTTTCTTTGAAGTTTCTATTGAATTCTTTTAAAGAGACATGAATAGTATCTTTCTTTTCACTTATCATTTTTTTATAGTACCCAGATAAATTTCTTTGCAAAGTATCATTTTTATCGATAATATACAATATAGAACCATTAAATACCTTATAAGAGGAAGTCAAATAATTATCTTCATCATAAGTTGTTAAATAACAGCCAGCTGTGCCTGAACTAAGTTTCTCATTGTGAAATAAATAAGAGTTTTCTGCATAATAAATATCCCTATTATCTGTTTTTTTTATCTTAAAAGATAAAGGATATGATAAACTGAAGATAGAACTCTTATCTTTCTTCATTCTCAATACAATTGAATTTGTACTCTCAATTTGTTTTACAAACACTACATTTTCATTAGAAACACATCCTACAAAACAATAACAAACAATAGAAATAACAAAATTTCTCATATATGCAATTAAGTTGAAATTCGATATTAGCCATAATAATAAAACCGGAACAGAGGTCATTATGTCCTTAGAGCCTAAATTTACGGAAATTTATTGGATAGCCTATGTATTTTACAATTTAATTCCATTGAAATAGAGAAATGTATGATTGGCGGTGCGAAATGATAGGTCTGACAGTTGAGATAAGCAGTAGTGAAGACAGAAATTCCTAATCTTATCATTCAGCAACGTAATCGGGGTATAAATTACACCCCGATAGGATTCACTTTCATGGTGGAGAGGTTCAGGTACAGCCCGTGATACTCGATCATACCGTTGCGGAACATTTTCCACAGGATGTTGCAGCCGAGCTGTGCCAGTGTAGAGTTGATGAACAGGTCCTGCTTCTCCAGGGCCTCCGCCAGCGAACAGCTCGGTCCGGAATCCTTTTCCTTCACTCTCGCGTATTTGACATATCGTGTGATCACCTTCAGCGATTCTACCGTTTCGTACAGCTTGGATGTCGGCTGTTTGATTTTCTTCGGTACGGTTCCGAGAATGACCTGTCCCGTATCCTGTGTGTTGCCGAAGTCCATCCAGTACAGGGGTGTCTCGTGGCTTCTGTATTCCGAAACCGGCACGGCTTTCAGTATGTTCCACAGATCGAGACGGGACTTTATGTTGTCCGTGCAGGTAATCGTTATGTTGGCCAGATTGTCCCGTCTGGCATCCTTCAGAGCTGCCGGATAGATGTCCGGTACCGCCTTCCAGTCGTTGCCGAAGAAGTTGTTCATGCGTGTGACAAGACACTGTGCCTTGTTCAGGCCGATGTCCGAGGGGCTGAAGAGCTGCCGCCCGATATTGGCCTCCGTTACGATGTCGGAATCATACACAGTTATGAACAGTCCGGGATGTCCCAGTCCCCTCAGTGCCGTGTCAAGCCTGGCCAGGCAGGTAAGCACCTGCGAGCCTGTTCCTCCCGCTCCGATAAGGTTTACCGTTACCGGATGCTGCGGGTTTATGAGATAGTTGTCGATGTAGTGTACTCTTTTCATTTCAGTATGTCTTTAAGTTTCATGTTGTTCAGTTGCTTCAGTTCGTCGAGGTTGAAGTCCCTGTCCCGTGCTGCCTTTGTCACCAGCACGAGGTTTGATTTTGTCGGGTTCCCGTTCCCTCCCAGGTGGGAGAATTCCGTCAGCCAGAATTTCCTTTCCCAGTACTGCAGCAGCTTCTCATAGGTCAGGTCCTTCGGCAGATCTATCCTGGCGTTTCCCAGACATACGCTGGAACCTGTCACGTTGAAGAAGGGCGCGGCGTACAGCACGGTATCCGGTCCGGGAACATTTTCCTTGTAGGCATAGATTCTCATTCCGTGTTCTCCGGCCTCATAGATCACTCCCGGCAGGTAATATTCCGCGTTTTCTATTTTGAGCGCGGGGCTGAAGAACATCATCCTCTTGTGCGGAGGGTTGTACCACACGTATCTCTCGCTGCCCTTGCGCGGGTCGCAATACAACAGGTTGTCGGGTATCTTCCCGTATGGAGTGGTGCTGTGTCTTTCCGAGTATCCCTTCACGAGCGTGTTCATGAATTCCAGGGTTACCGGTCTTCCTTCCGTCATGTTTCCCCGGTCGTCAATTTCACGGATTTCAAGGAAAAAGTTCCTGTCATTCTCCGAGGCATAGGCAATCAGTGCCGCCTTGGGGTTGAGCGGCGTCTTGATTTTTCTGGTCAGTTCGTTGCTGTCTATCATATGCTTTCAGATTGGTTTATACAGTGATGTTGATGAATTTTTCCGCCCATTTGAAGAAACGTTCCGGATAGTCGTCCATATGGAACAGTTCCTCCGTTTCCGGAGACAGGTCACAGGTGGTGACCGGAATGATGTCATAAGTCTCCTGGCTGTAGGAGTTGTAATAGTCGGTGAGATATTCCGTTATCATGTCGGTGCAGTCATAGATGACCCGGATCTGCTTGCTGAGATACATGGGCAGAAAGTCCGGTTCTTCCTCGTAGAAGGGATCGTAGCCGTATTCCATGATGCCGTGTTCAGGTGTAAGGAACTCCAGTCCCTCCTTCATGACAGAGAGCAGTGACTGTTCGTACCCGTCCTTCGGCTTATATCGGTCGATTGCCTTCGGCAGATTCTTGTAATAGGATTTGCGTTCCACCCGGCGTAACAGGGCATGTATCCTGCCTTCCTCATAGGAGTGCAGGAGCCGCCGCCTCTTTTTCCGGTCAGATGCCGTTTCACCCGAATCATCCTCAGACATCAGTGTCAGGGCATAGTCCATGTCATCCTCGTCCAGTACAGTGTTTATCCCGTTCGCCTGCATCAGGTTGTGGATGAAGGTGACGGATATGCGTCTCAGTTCCGGTCCGAGCCTTTCCATGAACTTCGTCGGGAAGTAATACAACGTGAGTTCTCCCCATTCATGACATTTCCAGAGACGGAACAGGAGTCTTTCTTCGTCCTGCTCAATGTTGACATTCATGTCATTGCCTACAAGGTTACACATCTCTTCGTGCAGTCTGGCAATACTTTCGCCGGGCGTTCGTCCCGGTGTATGTACCGCCTCCTTCTTCATGAGGAGTGCATATCTGAAAAAGGAATCACGCAGGTACTCATAGTTTTCCTGCGTGATAAGATTGTGCGGCTTCCCGTCAGTACCGTCCGTGAACAGTTCCGATGGGGATATCGGCAAGAATGTAGCGTTCAGAAAAGAATTACGGCACCGCTGGGTGCCGCAATCCGTTTCTTCCTTTCCGTGCCGTAATGCACCTTCCTTTCGGTTTCCGCAATGATAAGTCTCGCGAGCTGTTCCGCCTGATATCCGTCCAATGGTACACATGATTTCTTCTTTTTTCTGTTGTCCTTTGCCATATCCTTTATCCTTTTGTTCCGATAGTTGTCTTGAACTCATATTCTGTCATGTCCTCCCTGATGACCGGTCCGTGAACGGTAGCCGTCGTCAGTTCCGGGTACATGTTCGAATAGTAGCTCATGACCATGTCCGGCGAGATGTTCGGATCCGGGTCATGAAGGGTTATATACTCCGTTCCTTTCTTGAATTTGAATGAGCGTGTCATTCCTTTGATTTCGAGTGCCATGTCTTAAACTGTCTGATAAGGTGAATACTTGGGTTCCAGCATGGACTGCGGGAAATCGATGTATTCCTCGTAGTCCTTCTCACTGTATGCGGGATGTTCCTGATCGGAGAGGTACGGTTGCTGTTCATCCTCCTGCATGAACCGTTCTTCCTGCCAGTCCTGTATTTCAGGCTGCGGCGGATATTGAGGTTGGGAAGGCTGCTGTCCTCCTGTCCGCTGTACGTATTGCGCGTGCGGCTGTATCTGCGGTCTTGCCTGCGGCTGTGGCGGCTGTTGTTGCGACGGCCATATTCCTGGCTGTTGCGGATGCTGCGTGTATGCCTGTTGTGGTCTCTGCGGTGCGGGCTGAGCCTGTCCCGGCATCGGCTGTGACGGTCTCCGCGTGTATGTCTGCTGCGGTGCCGGCTGTTGCGGACGTTGCGGTTGCGGATTTCTCTGTTCCGGTGCCTGCGTGTATGCCGGCTGCTGGGAGTGTGGCTGTTGCTGCTGTACCGAAGGTTCCGGCTGTGCTTCCTGTTCCATCAGGTCGAAGAGGCTTCCCCGGTTCATTTCCGTGTCGGCCGCCTTTATCTTCTCCTCGATTTCCTTCAACTGGGCGGCATTCGCGTGTGCTTTCGCCTGTGTAAGCACACTGACGGCTTCCCGGTGGTTTCTGGCCGCTGTCAGTTCTTCCGCCTTCTTCATCAGTTTCTCGTACTTCTCCCGTTTCTCGCGTTCTTCCTTCGTCTCCTTGGATTTCGCATCCTTGGCGGCCTTGCTGCTGGCGGCGGCCTTGTCCGCCTGTGCCTCGAACTGTGCCATGTTGGAGATCAGCCCGCACGCTTTCTGTATCGGTCTTGTGACTGCCTGCAGGAATCCCGTGTCGAGTTCCTGCGGTGTTCCCGTGACGGTCAGCGGCACGATGTGGTTCTGGGCCTCGTCCTTGAGTCCGTTCGACTTGGGTAATGTGGAAACGGTCAGTTGTCCGTTTGTCTTGCGGATGACGATCGTGAGGTCCACGCTTTCCGTCATCATCTGGTGGATTGCTGTAAAAAACATAATTTCAGATATTAAATGATTAGACGATGTGTTTCAATATTCGCTGAAGAATTCTGCCAGCAGCCTGTTCCTGTCCGGATGTCTGCAAATTTCCAGAACGGGGTTCAGCAGCTTTGAGATGTGAACGGGACCTGTGGTTCCCCTTGGTGGCAGCTTGATTGCCGGTTGCGGGACGTGTACTTTCGGTCTTCTTGTCACGGGCATCCCTATCGGAGCTGGTGACTGTCTTGTGATGATCGCTTGTTGCATATTCTTTAATTTTTAACTGTGAATACCCGGGCTTTGGCAGCCCGTTGAACTACAAGGGCCCAACGGCAAATGCTTCCGGAAAGGCAGGGTTTTCGGGAAAAATACCGGAGCCTCCGGCGAGGATGATTTTTTCCGAAACCGCTTGCGGCCTGACCTTGCCGTCCGACAAGAAGCGTTTGCCAACTTTGCCCTGTAGTTCTCGGTTTGCTAATGTCTGTGTTTTTAGTCCTTTCCCTTTTCTTCCCGTGTCATTTCCGGTTGTGACGGATACAAAAAGAGCCGCCCGCTCCCGGACAGCTCCCTTATGCTGCAATGATAAATTCCGTGCATGTTCCATATCGTCAGATTTCAGAAGACCAGAAAACTCAGTATGCACAGAATGATGGCCAGTGCCACGAGAAAACAGGCTATACGGTAGAGGAACCTGAAGAATCCCCTGAAACAGATGATGACCACGGCGGTCCATACAGGCGATATACCGTGGGAATAGAGCCAGCTGAATATGATGGCTGCTGTTACGGCCAGCGCGAGTGTCCTTGCCCATCTGCTGTCCGCTATCTTTCTGATACGTTCTTTTGTTTTCATAATCTTCATGTGTTTAGCGGGAATGCCATTCCCGGTTTCAGGGGCTTTCTTGCAGTCCGCCTCCACAGGCAAGGTTTTCGGGAAAAATACCGGAGCCTCGGGCGAGGATGATTTTTCCCAGAAACCGTAAGGCCAGACCTTGCCGGTGGAAACGGGCGGGCTGCGACCTTTGCCCCTCGAATCGGGATGGCTTCATCATTTCCTTTTCCTGCCGTTCCCGTTTTTGGGGAACGAGAGTGTCAGGGTGAACCCGGCGTCGAAAGTGACCGAAGCGTCGAAAGCCACGCCCTTCTTTCCCTTGAATCCCTTGATGAGCCGTGTGGAGCCGGAGGAGAAAAGCTGTTCCAGATGCTGGTCCGTCAGTTCCTTGTTCAGGAATCTGCGGTACACGGTCAGTCCGCACCCTTTATTGTCGCAGCGGGCACTCTTCTCCCTGACGATGATGTGTCCGGTCTTGCATTTGGGACAGGTGAACGTGCGGGCGGCTACCGCCGGAAGGCTGAGGTTCAGGATTTCACGGGTAGCCTTGCGGGTGTAGTCCGTGATGGATGCCATGAACGTGTCCGGTCCGAGCGTGTGCCGCTCGATCTGCAGCAGGGCCTTTTCCCAGCTTCCCGTCAGGGAGACATCCGCCACAAGCATCTCCTTTACCGCCTCGTAGATATGCAGCCCCTTTTCCGTGGGGACGATGCTCTTGCCCGATCGGGCGATGTAGTCGCGCTTGAACAGGGTGGTAATGATGGCAGCTCTCGTGGCGGGCGTTCCGATTTCCAGCTCCTTCACGGCCTCCCGTGCCTGCTCGTCGGCTATCTCCCTGCCGCAGGTTTCCATGGCCGCCAGCAGCGTGGCTTCGGTATAGAGCGGTCGGGGCATGGTCTTCTTCTGGGCCAGTCCGTGGCCTGAAACCGGGACCGTATCCCCTTCGGCAAACACGGCCGTACCCTCGTCGGTTTCCGGCTCGTCATCCTCCCGGTCCTCTTTCCGGCCAAAGATGCCGCGCCATCCCGGGCTGACCACGGAAGAACCCTTCGAGCGGAAGTCCATCCCCTCCAGACGGCACTCCATGAGGAGCATTTCCTTCTCGCAGCAGGGCGAGAACGCCTCCAGCATACGTCCGGCTATCAGCGTATAGACAGCGGTCTCCGCCTCAGAAAGCCCTTCGGGAGCGATGCCGGTCGTAATCAGGGCATGGTGGTCCGTCACTTTCCTGTCGTCCACGCTGCGGGTGTTGAGACGTGCAAGGTCGAGGATTCCGGCGCAGGCGGCGAATCCCGGCATGACCAGGATTCTTTCCAGCAGTCCGGGCACGCAGGCCATCACGTCGTGCGGGATGTAGCGGCTTCCCGTTCTCGGGTAGGAAATGAGTTTCTTCTCATAGAGCGACTGGGCGATGTCCAGCGTCTTTGCCGCGGGCAGGTCGAGATGCACGTTGCAGTCCTTCTGGAGTGCCGTCAGGTCGTAGAGCAGCGGCGGCTGTTGCAGGGTTCTCCTGCGTTCCACCTTCGTGACCGCCGCCCGGGAATCGGAAGAGATACGGCGGTAGGCCGTCTCAGCCTCTTGCCGGTCACTGAAGTTCGCCGTGTGGGAGAAGCGGCGGTGCGAATCCCCGTTCTTCAGGGTGACGTGCAGCTGCCAGTACGGTGTGGAGACAAAATTCCGGTTCTCCCTGTAGCGGCTGCATATCATGGCAAGCGTCGGCGTCTGTACCCGTCCGATGGAGTTGTTGGACGAGCCGGAGACGATGGCCAGGGCACGGCTGGCGTTCATGCCCACCAGCCAGTCCGCCTTCGCGCGGCTGTCGGCGGCGGCATACAGGCTGTCGTACTCCGTACCGTCTTTCAGTTCCTCCAGCCCTTTCCGTATGGCCTCGTCGGTCAGCGAGGAGATCCACAGGCGGCGGAACGGTTTCGTACACTCCAGGAAGGCGTATATCCAGCGGAAGATAAGTTCCCCCTCGCGTTTATCTAAAGTTGTGATAATCGTGATTATCCAAAGTAAAAGATTATCCAAAGCAATAACAACTATAAGTTTCCAATAAATTGATTTTCAATATTACTTTTGATAATGTTGTTTGGATAATATAATGGTAATTTCGCATAGGGTTGGAACAAACCACCCGTTAAAATCAATAAATATGTCCAACAACAAAAAGAAAAACATTCATGTTCTGATACAAGAATGTACAGAACACTTGCGGTTTCTTGGGTATTCGGAAGCCTGCATTACTTTACACCAGAAGAAATGGTCGGAATACCTGTTGCCTTATCTACAGGAAAAAGACATCGTGTTCTACTCGACTGAAGCCGGAGAATGTTACCTGAAATCAGTTCTTTCGAATTTAACCCCATTCTCCAAGCGGGTACTTACTCGTAGTGTGCATATCCTTTCCGCTTATTTGGATACAGGTATTATTCCAAAAAGGATAGTACCAATAGAAGAACATCCTTTGCCCGGAGAGATTGGAGAAGCTGCACATCTTTTTCTGGAAGAGCTGGTAAATAGTCGGCGTAATGATATTACGGTTTTAAAACATCGCCGTAATTTGAGTTATTTTATTGAATTTTTGGAAACCAAGTCAAAATCAAAACTTTGCGATATTGGAGAAGATGAAATCGTGACTTTTTTGAGTACGAGTAGAAACGCCAGGGACAGATATTCTTCTATACGGCTGTTTCTCCGATTCCTGGCAGGTAAAGAATATATTCAGACAGATTTTGAATATGTTCTTTCTCGTAACCGTTATCCCAAACGGGAAAAACTGCCTTCCATATATAGTGCCGAAGAAGTCAAACAAATAGAGTTGTCGGTTGAACAATCAGGTCCGGTAGGGAAACGTGATTATGCAATATTGCTTCTTGCCACACGGCTCGGTTTACGCGCTTCGGATATTTGCAGATTGGAGTTTGACCATTTGGATTGGGATCACAATGTCATTGCATTCATCCAATACAAAACAAAAAAATCGATAGAGCTTCCGTTGCTTACTGATGTCGGTGAAGCCATAGTCAATTATCTGCGTTATGGCAGACCGATTTCCGGGCATTCGGAAATATTCTTATCGGCACGTCCACCTTATCGTCCAATGTTCCGTTGGGGAATAAACGGTGTAATATCAAGAATTATGAGAGAATCAGGCGTTGATATATCCAAACGTAAGTTCGGTCCTCATGCTATGCGTCATTCTCTCGCCAGCAGACTGCTTGCCAACGGTGTTTCGCTGCCAGTCATATCTGAATCATTGGGACACGAGAGTTCCTTGAGTACAATGGAATATTTAAGGGTAGATTTGTCAAGCCTGATGAAATGTGCCCTTGACGTACCGCTTGTCAATCCCGCTTTTTACGAACAGAAAGGAGGTATCTTTTATGGAAAAATGTAAATTTATGAGCGTATTCGCTCCATATATGCAAAAGTTTGTGGATGCAAAAGAAGCTCTGGGTTTTTCAAGGAAATATTTTGAAAGTGTTTTAGGGTTACTCGATCGGTTCTTCATCGAAGAAAAGGTACGGACTCCTTTTATCCCAAGTGTACTGATAGACAAATGGGGACATACTTTGATTAATAACAGCTATAAAACGATTTGTAGCAAATATTCTATATTGGCACAGTTTGCAAAGTATATGAATAACATAGGTTTTCCTTGTTATGTACCTCGAATTCCAAAGAGCAAAGCCAATACGTATGCACCATACATCTTCACGCACGAACAAGTGCTTTCCATTTTTACAGTGTGTGATTCTCTTGTGGCCAGCGATCACGGAAATATGGACAGCCGTCTTTTTTCTATACCTGCCATTTTTCGCCTGCTGTATGGTACAGGGATGCGTGTGAGTGAAGCCACGTCATTGTTGAACCAAGATATAAATCTCGAGAAAAGAGTAATCACAATAAGGAAAACCAAGAACCAGCGCCAACGCCTGATACCTGTCTGTCCGTCATTGCACCAGATGTTAAGCCAATATGTGGAAGCGAGGAACAGGCTGCCTTTACCCCATGTAAATGCCATGGAGTCTCCATTTTTTATTTCTCCATCCGGATTGCCTCTGAACCAGAGCAGGGTTTATGCGTGGTTCAGAATTATATTAAGAAAATGCAGTATTCCGCATTGTGCTAAAAAAGGACCCAGAGTACATGATCTAAGGCATACATTTGCCGTACATTCGTTGATGCGCCAAGTAAGAAACGGGGCGGATATATATTGTACGCTTCCTATTCTTTCCGTTTTTCTTGGACATAAGAAGCTGTCCGATACGGAAACCTATGTGCGGCTGACACAAGAGATGTATCCGGATGTACTGAAACTGGAAAGTTCCATTACAAGTTTTTTATACCCCGCTTTACCCAATAATCCTGTAGCCTATGAAAGATGATTTTGCAAAGTATCTGACTCGCTTTTTTACAAGTTATCTGTCCGGAGAACGAGGTCTGAGCCATAACACCATAAGGGCATATGGAAATACATTCTTGTCATTCATAGATTTTATGGAAAAAACAAGATGCATTAAGGCAGACAGGATATCGCTGGAACATCTGACACGAAACAACGTTTCGGATTTTTTACATTGGACGGAAGAAAACAAAGGATGCGGTACAGCAACACGCAATCAAAAGCTCTCCGCATTCCATACTTTTTGTAAGTATATGCTGTATACTGACATCTTCCATTTGGACCAATGGCAATCCATATTATCTATAAAATCGAAACATTGCGAAAAGCAGTCGGTAAGTTATTTGTCTATTGACGGAATAAGACTATTGTTGTCGTTAATACCAGTAAATACGAGAAACGGACTTCGTGATCTTGCCTTGATAGCGTTACTGTATGACAGTGGAGCCAGAGTTCAGGAACTCATAGATTTGACACCGACAGACTTGCATTTGGTTAAGCCATATTATGTGTCATTATTTGGCAAGGGACGGAAAAGAAGGCTTGTTCCGCTACAAGAACAGCAAGTGGAATTACTTAAAAAGTATATGGAAACCGAAGGTCTGTTGAAGCAATCGTTGAACCAACGTCCTTTGTTTGTAAACAACAGAGGGGGAAAACTCACAAATGCGGGGGTAACTTTTATTTTGATGAGATACGTGAGGAATGCACATGTTGCAGATCCGAATCTTATACCAGCCAAAATCAGCCCTCATAGCCTACGGCACAGCAAGGCGATGCACTTGTTGCAAGCCGGAGTAAACTTGATTTATATTCGGGATATACTCGGGCATGTATCTATACAAACTACAGAAATATACGCTCGGGCTGATTCCAAACAGAAAAGAGAGGCTCTTGAAGCTGCTTATGCAGACATCATTCCTGTCATGGATAAAGTAGAAGGCTCTTGGGAGAAAGATTCAAAATTGAAGCACTGGTTAAAAGGACTTGGAAAGTAGGACTAATTATTATCCAAAGTAGTTTTGTAAGTATTAAATATAACTATCTCATAATCAAATACGAATAGAATTCTACTTTGGATAATCTTTTACTTTGGATAATCGCGACCGGCATCGGTAGCCACGATGATGCTGTCACACTTGGAGAACACGCTGTCGATGACCTTCAGCTGTTTCGTGGCGGCGATGTCCGTGACCATGCCCCTGTCCGTGCGTATCTGGCGGGAGACCAGGCGGAACGGTACGGGCAGCATTGGCAGCTCCTCCGCCGTCGTTTTCGTGTAACCGTAAACGTCCGGCATGGCCAGCGACACGAGGTGTCCCAACGCCCAGGTTACCATGTATCCGTTGCCGGAACAGTAGCCGTCATTTCTTGTATCAGCCCCGACTACACGGGCTATGTCCAAGCCTACGCTCGGTTTTTCTGCGATGATTGCTATCATAATGTTCGGATAAAATTAAGGCCGTTTCCCGTTTTCCATGGGAAGACAGGAAACGGCGGTAAGACATCGGTTTACTTGATAAATGTTTTCAGGCTATCTGCCCAGCGGCGTCACGCCCTGAATCTCCAGCAGCGGCGCCTCGCCCTTGCGGACCAGCTGCAGCGTGGCATCCATCACCACGTCCACGCCGAGGAGCACCAGTTTCAGGGGCATCACTTTCGTCTTCTCTCCCTTGAGGAGGGTGTCCAGCTCGCCGGAGAGTTCCAGCTCGTCCTTCATGATGCCGATGTCGTGCAGTTCGTCCCAGTTCACGTCTTCTGCCTTGAAAGGCATGTCGTTTCCGTTTTCCTTTTTCATATTTCTTTCTTTTTTGATTCAACATTCATTTTTCAGTAACCTGCCATCAGGCAATGCTCGCACCTTTTGACTTGCGGTTTCCCTGTTCCTGTCGCTGGCTGTTGGCCACCACGTTTCGCTGCGAGGCGTCACGCTTGCGGTCGGGATTCTCGTTGTAGAAGTCCAGCCGTCCCTGGTTGAAATTGGCCTTGACGTACTGCGAGATGGTCTTCCCGTCATATCCCTTGATGCCTTCCACCAGCACGGCCTTTCCGCTTTGCAGGTCCGCACGCTGCTGTCTGGTCAGTTCCACGTCCCATACCTTGGTTGGAATCTTGAAATCCTCGCGCTGCTCGAAACCGTCCGGCGTACGGGAGTAGCTCAGGCGTCCCGTTTCCAAATCGGCCTTGATGAAGGAGGAGAATTCCTCTCCCTTGCGGTTCACCATGTCATTGAGGAAAATCACCTTGCCGTCACGGAGTTGCTGCTGTTCCTCTGCCGTAATCTTCACCCCGTTGATTTCGTTGGGGATATAGATTTCGCGTGCGCCTTCCGGAGAGTCCGGGTTGTAGCGGGTGTAGGACGGGCGGCCCGTCGCCTCGTCCAGCTTCACGTAGGAGGAGAATACCTCGCCGTCCTTGCGCTGCATTCCCTCCACGAAGATGGCTTTTCCGGCGTTCAGGTCCTCAATCTGTTTCTGTGTCAGTTCCACGCCCCCGAGTGTCTGGCGGTTGAAGAGTTTGTCGTTCTCGAAGATGAACTCGACACCCCTGCGTTCGGCATTCACCTGGATGAAGGCGTTGAACTCGTTACCGGACTTGGCGATCATGCCCTCGACATAGACCTTCTTGCCTTCACGCAGGTCATTCTGCTCCTGCTCTGTCAGTTCCACGCCCTTGATTTCCCTCGGGATGAAGGCATTCTCCGCTTTCATGGCGACCACCTCGTTGGTCAGCTTGTCAATACTGATGAAGGAAGGGATATATTCCCCGTTGCGTCCTTTCAGTTCCACGACACGTCCCATGTTGCCCGTTTCGAGCAGGTTTCTCTTGTCCTCGTCGGAAAAGATATGTCCGAAATACGGTCGGTCGAGGTCGGGTTTCTGTCGGATACCATGGATGCCGAGCACCACTTCGCCCGCCATGGACTGCTGGAATGACAGACGTGCGTCAGTCCTCAGTACGGCCGAGCCGAAGTTCATGCTGATGGGTACTACCTGGTTGGTCTTGTAGCCACGGAGCATCTGTTCGAGCAGTCCGCGTTCCTGGAGGTATTCACGGGAGATTCCGAAATTCTTGAGCTGTTCCCAGTTGATCATGGACTCGTTGTAACGGTACTGGGGGGACTGGGTCTGCGGCTGGCTGTCGGCTGCGGCAGCCTGCTGCCGGGTTTCATTTTTCTTTGCCATTTCTTCTTGATTTTTTTGGTTGATACTTTGGTTTTCCTTGTTGCGCGGAACAATCTCGTACTGCTTGAGAAATTCCTCCACGGCTTTTGTCTTTTTTCCTGCGGCGATGTCCTCGATGGCCTGCTGCACGGCAGGATCGTCCAGCCTGTCTTCCTTGACGGAGAGGATTCCGAAGCGTGTCGGGTCTTTCAGCTGGCTCCAGAAGTTCTTGATGAAGTTCTCGAAGGCGTCGGCATAGCGGTCAATTTTCAGGAAGGAGTTCCGGTTCTTCTTGTCGGCGGCTACCGTGTTGAATTTTCCGTCCTGTCCGATTTGCGACACCGCTTCCAGAATCAGTTCCATCTTGTCGAGGATGAACACGATGTCACTCATCTGCTCGTTTTCGGAGACCTGCGGTTTCGGGGGTTCTTCCCTTGCATTTTTCTTTGCCATAATTTTTGATTTTTAGTACCTACAAAGTAGGTAGTTTCATCTTGATTATATTTAATTTCTTTGGTTAAATTTACCAATTTTGTAGTATCATTAACTAAATATCCACTAAAATATTTATTACAAAATTCTTCATAACTCATTCTGTTATGGCCTACTACTTCTTCATTCTCTTTACTACATCCGAGCACCATTAGTACAGATATTATTAGGAATAGAATCTTTTTCATATATGGTTAGTTTATATTTTTAAGCTATTTATCATCACATCAGTATTTAAGGGTACCCAAGTGGTATTTTACAGTCTGATTTTTAATATTATTTGTTGTAGTAATGTTATTGTAATAATTTGTTCTTATATTAAATCTTATGATTTTCTCAAAAGATTAATAATTTCATTATTAAATATTCAATGATACAAAGAAACGAAAAATATTTGATATTTTATATGATATAAACATATTAAATTATATGATTATAAATATGAATCAAAAGGATTACTTGTTAAGTATGTAAGAAAGAATTTGAGTACTTATATGGTAATTTATAGACCATCTCCCAATCTAGTTTAATCACAAATTAGATAATGCCTTCTTGTCGTTCTATCTTGCTAGACAGTGGAAAGAAGAAACAGAAATAGGTGAACAGAAAATCAATGAACCATGTATCTGTTGTTTTTGTTTTGCAACATAATAGTTATCTATATTAAAAGATAAGGATATTTGTGATACCTTGTAACATTTGTTACAAATTCTATCTTAGAATAGCACTAATTTTGCATTAATCAATTTAAAAAATAAATGAGATATGAAAACTAATACAACATTTGCGTACGCAACAGTATTTAATATCGCTGGAGAGGTAGACTATGCCAGCGGTGGAATAGTTAGTAAACAGATTATTAAAAATCAGGCAGGAAATGTAACTCTATTCTCTTTTGATAAAGAACAGGGATTAAGTGAACATACAGCACCTTTTGATGCTCTGGTACAAATTCTTGATGGAGAAGTTGAAATACATGTCGGAGGTATCCCTCACAGACTGAAGGCAGGTGAGATAATCATTATGCCGGCTAATGTTCCCCACGCATTACATGCAGTTGAACGTTTCAAGATGTTATTAACTATGATAAAAGGAGAAAACAATGAGTGAATTGATCAATAGTTGAGAAGGAAAGACTTACTCAATACCTTGATCCTTTAATTGCATAATGGTGAAGCGCCTAAACAAGTGAAAACAGGCTTGAAGGAGCTTTTTGTGTGTACTGTCTACATTTCCATGGAAATTGTAGACAGTACACTGAACGTATTTTTGGGAGTGGCGTCTGCCAGACCACTTCTTTTCCATACTCCACATAGGAAGTCCTCAATCATACATTTTATATTCAACCAGATATTTGCGTATTGGGTTCTAATACATAGGCATGAAATGCATTCTCGTTTCCTTCTCCCCCGTTTACCATAATATATTAGGATGAACCTTGTTTAATATATAATTCATATCGACAAAAAAAGTATGAAATCGTAAAAATGAGAATACTACTTTTCTGTTTAATCTATTAATTATCAATCTCGTAAAATTATTTGTTTTAATTTATCGATTTTAGAATTTACATTTCCTCATTTCCCGCTATTTTTGTTTCTATTCATTATCATTTATAAATATGAGATATCTAAAATGTAGTAAATATGGAAAATGTATCATCTCTTAGGCTTTATTTTACCATTACTAATGGCAAATGTACAATTTCAC
>OKSB01002660.1_pt1 | contig 15482 bp, 12 predicted proteins | sample 1601171 | NCBI WGS metagenome assembly OKSB01 (sample SAMEA3541496, study PRJEB24748) | human gut metagenome | biome: human gut; feature: human-associated habitat; material: faeces | place: China | collected 2012 | reverse complement strand
AACTCGCCCGCACATTCGCTTTTTCTTGGTTCTTGTTCAGTTTTCAAGGTGCTGCTGATGTTTGACAGCTTTTGTAGTTTACAACGTTTTCATCGTTTTGTCAACTACTTTTTTGAAATTATTTTTTCAAATTTTTCAGTGCCGCATCACAGCGTGTTATTATTATATTAAATCTGCCTGTTAAAAGCAAACATAAATTTGATACTATTTTCAGCAATTTACAGCTAAATTTTACATAAATTTTTCTTTTGCTTATTAATCCTCATTTTTATTTTCATTTCCTTCGTTTTTCGCAAAGTTTTCGTGCAAATCTTCTTTAAAAACAGTTACAGCACGCCGCTCGGCCCTGCTGTGCAGCGTAAGGCAGTAAAAATCACGCCGGGACGCAGGGTAATTATCCGCAATACTTACTTCTCCGGAACGCTGCGCCTGTGCGGCAATATGTTCCGATATCAGCGCGCACCCTAAACTATTTTTAACCGCCTCTTTAACGGCAAAATTCGTATTAAAAATTACCGGCCTTCTATTTATATTTATGTTGCTTTCGCGCACAAAGCTTTCCCACTGCTCGCGGGAGGCTGAACCTTCCTCACGTATAATCCAGCGCATGTTGCCGCCCGCTTCATGCCCGGCAGCCGCAATAACAACCAGCCTGTCGCGGTAAAACGCCTCTGCGTTTATTCCGCTTTCCTGCACTTCGCCTTCAACTAGACCCACGTCAATCTCGCCGTTTAAAAGCAGGTTCACAATATGTTTTGCGTTGCCAATTATAATTTCCGGCTCCAATTTGCTGTATTTTTTGGTAAATCTGCCAAGATATTCCGGCAAAAAGTATTCGCCAATCGTCTGGCTTGCGCCGATGCGCAGCACACCGTCAAGTTTTTCCTGCCAGCCGCCGATAGCCGCCTTTGCATATTCAATTTCCGCGCAAATGTTCCCGGCGCTTTGCAAAAGAATTTTTCCGGCAGAAGTTAGCGTCACATTTTTATGTTTTGCAGTTCTTTCTATTAAAGATGCGCCAAAAAATTCTTCCAGTTTTTTTATCTGCACACTGGCAGTTGGCTGCGATATATTGCGTTTTTGCGCCGCCCTGGTAAAATTACGGTATTCCGCAACGGCTAAAAATGTTTCAAGTTCTTCTATCATCGTTAACCTCATTATAAAATTTAATTGATTTTATTATAATAATTCATTTTACTAATTATTGTAAATCATTTATACTTTGTTTGCAACCAGTTCACGGAACGTTTTAATATTGTACATCTTATTAATGAAAGGAAGTTTTAACGCATGGATTTCATCAACAAAAATTTACGCGGAATTTTATTCTGCTTTGCGCTGGCAGTGCCTGCAACTTACCTTGGCAAACTTTTCCCGGTTGTTGGCGCACCCGTTTTTGCAATTTTATTCGGCCTTGCAGCCGCTTTTTGGAAACGGCCCGCATTTTTTCAGCCCGGCATTCAGTTTACTGCCAAAAAAATACTGCAATATTCCATCATTCTTTTAGGCTTCGGCATGAATTTATTTGAAATTTTAGCAGTCGGCTCGCAGTCTTTACTAATTATTGTTTCAACTATCGGCACGGCATTAATTACGGCTTACATTTTAAGCAGAATTATGAACATAGACCGCGATATTGCAACGCTTGTCGGCGTGGGTTCTTCCATTTGCGGCGGCAGCGCCATTGCAGCAGCAGCACCTGTTATTAAAGCCTCCGATAAAGACATTGCCCAGTCGATTTCCGTAATTTTTCTGTTTAATGTTGTGGCAGCCTTCCTGTTCCCCGCACTTGGCGATATGCTTGGCTTTACCGATACAGGCTTTGGCATGTGGGCAGGAACGGCCATCAACGATACCAGCAGCGTAGTTGCCGCAGGGCAAACCTGGGCCAGCGCGCACGGCAGCGATACAGCCCTAAACTACGCAACCATTGTTAAATTAACCAGAACGCTTGCAATTATACCTATCTGCCTCGGGCTTGCCTACATAACATCCAAAACCAAAAATACGGCGGCCGATGTTAAAATTACCTCTATCTTCCCCATGTTCATTCTTTACTTTGTAATAGCGGCAATTTTTAATACCCTTGCCGGTGAAAGCCTGCCGGTACTTGCCCAGCTTCCTTCGGTAGGCAAATTTATGATTGCAATGGCAATGGCAGCCATAGGCCTTAACACCAACCTTGTAAGCCTTGTAAAAAGCGGCGGCAAACCGATTTTACTCGGCCTTGTATGCTGGATTTTCATTGCACTGGTAAGCATTGGCATGCAGCACGCTTTAGGAATCTGGTAAAGTTCACAAATATTCCCCACAGCACCCGCAAATTTCACCAAAAATCTACTTTGCGCGGTGCTGTTTTACATTGCCGTTGTACCCTTTTAAATTAAAGTGTGGTATAATAATTGGGAATGTTTCAGCTGTTATTACAATATTTACAGAACCGAGGTTAATTTAATGGGAAACTTTTTTAAAACAGTAATCTGCGTACTTACAGCATTAATCGTGCTGGCAGGCGCTGCTTTCTGGGGCCTTGCCGGTTTGCTGCCTGCGGTAGATATTGAAGATTCGCTGCGTCCGGATGCTGCTTCGCAGTATTTTGACGATAAAGGCGAACTTATCTACACCACCGCATCCGAAGAACGCCGCATTCCCGTAAGTCTTGACCAAATGCCGAAGCACCTGCAGGAAGCCTTTATTTCTATTGAAGACGCCCGTTTTTACGAACACGGCGGCATTGATATCCGCGGCACCGCGCGCGCACTGGTAGTAACCCTTACCGGCGGCGACGTACAGGGCGGCAGCACCATTACCCAGCAGCTTGCCAAAAATGCTTTTTTAACCAACGAGCGTACCATTACCCGCAAAATTAAAGAAGCCTTTATTGCACGCCAGCTTGAAGAACGCTATACCAAAGACGAAATTTTAAACATGTACCTGAACCGCATTTATTTCGGCCAGGGCACTTACGGCGTAGAATGTGCCTCGCTTTACTACTTTGGCAAACATGTAGAAGACATTGACCTTGCCGAAGCAGCAACGCTGGCAGCCATTCCTAAAAGCCCTAACTACTACAACCCGCTGGAAAACCCCAAAGCCAGCAAAGAACGCCAGGAACTTGTGCTTGACCAGATGGTAAAATACGGCTATATTACCCAGGCCCAGGCCGATGAAGCCAAAGCTGAAAAAATTGCCGTGCATGTAAGCGAAACGCAGGATAAAAAAGAATACCTTTCTTACTTTTTTGATTACTGCAACCAGTTTATTATTGATAAATTCGGTGCCGACGCGCTGTATAAAGGCGGGCTTAAAATTTACACCACCATTAACAGCGATATGCAGCAGGCAGCAGTTGACGCCTTGCAGTACCTGCCCAATTACTACACCGACGATAACAAACTTACCCAGCCGCAGGTAGCGCTCGTTTCGTTAGACCCTACCACCGGCTACATTAAAGCAATGATTGGCGGCCGTGCCGAAGACAAATTCAACCGTGCAATTATGGCAGTACGCCAGCCGGGTTCCAGCTTTAAGCCTTTTGTTTACCTTACCGCCATGGATAACGGCTTTACCCCTGCCAGCGTAGTTGAAGATAAGGAAACCGAATTTGCTCAGGGCTGGACTCCGCAGAACTCTGACCTTAAATGGCACGGCAAAGTAAGCCTGCGCACCGCACTCACCCGCTCCATGAACGTACCTACCGTACTTGTAGCGCAGCAGGTTGGCGTGGATAAAATTCTGCAAACAGCCAAAAACCTTGGCATTACCACTTTGGTTGAAGACGGCGCATACAGCGACGCCAACCTTGCCATGGCACTCGGCGGCTTAAGCAAAGGCGTAATTCCTGTTGAAATGGCCGCAGCTTACGGTGCAATAGCCAACGGCGGCGTTTATGTTAAACCGATTGGCATTTTAAAAATTGAAGACCGCAACGGCAAAATAATTTTTGAAAACAAAACCGAACGCCGCGAAGCAGTTGACCCGCGCGCAGCATATTTAACTGTTGACATGATGAAAGGCGTATTTGTAAACGGCACGGCAGCAGGCGCAGGCATTGGCCGCCCGGCAGCAGGCAAAACCGGCACAACCGATGATTTTAAAGACGCATGGTTTGTAGGCTTTACGCCTAACCTCTCCACCGCCGTGTGGATTGGCGACGATAACGGCCGCGCCCTTGAATATATGTACGGCTCCATGCAGCCGCTCAGCATTTGGCGCAGCTATATGGTTAACGCCGTTGCCAACCTTCCTGCGGTAGACTTTGTACGCCCCAGCGGCGTGGAAATTCCGCCCGAACCAAAAATTGAACAGGACAGCGACAAAGATAAGGACAAAGATAAGGACAAAGACAAAAAAGACAGCAAAGACGCTGATAAAGACAAAAACAAACCCGCAGCCAAAAAAGCTGCCGAAGAAGCAGCCGGAAACTCTCAGCCTGCACCCCAGAAACCAAGCATGCGCGACCGTGTGCGTGAAATTCTGGAAGGCAACGCTGCCAACAACGCTAAACCTGTTGTAAGCAACAAACCTACACCGGCCAACTAAAAACAAATCCCATCCGCCGCGAACGGTTCACACGTTCATAAAACGGATGGGATTTTTTATACCCTTTTTTAATTTTTACAGTGCCTCTTTAAAAATAGAACCGCCGATAAACTCCCTTAAAATAGAATTGGTCGGTATCGCCTCATCATCCATGCCGCGCACATGGCTTAAAAGTTCAAGCAGGCGCTGCGCGCGCGTGTAAACAGCTTCGTCCGGCTGAATCAGCTTCAGCAGCGGCTCGGCATATTTTTTAAGCACGGCAAACTCGTACACCAGCGAAGTATTGAACATAATATCGGCGCTGTCCTGAAACGGAAATACATACTGTTCTTCCCCGTGCCGTACATCATCCCATAATTTCAGCGTCATCAACGCATCGTGCGAACGGAACTGCGAATCGCGCACAATGCGGCGCAAAAGGCGCATATCCGTTGTGTGGATGCGATTGTAGGAATCAAGCTGCATGGGCGTTAAAGCGCTGATATAAATTTTCATTTTATTATTGGCAGGCACAGCTTCGGAAATACGCTCGTTCAGCGCGTGGATGCCTTCAACAACCAAAACATCATTTTCGCCAAGCTGAATTTCACGCCCGCGGTATTCCCTCATGCCGCTGCGGAAATTATACTTAGGCATTTTAACGCACTCCCCTGCCAAAAGGCGGCGCAAGTGGTCATTAAAAAGCTCCAAATCAACGGCGTCAACGCTTTCAAAATCGAAAGTACCGTCGGGTTTTCTCGGCGTATCGTGCCTGTCTTTAAAATAATCATCCATAGAAACAGGCACCGGGCGCAACCCATTAACCACCATTTGTATGCTTAAACGCTGGGCAAACGTGGTTTTGCCGGAAGAAGAAGGCCCTGCAATAAGCACCAGCCGCACATCTTTATTGCTGGCGGCAATTTTATCGGCAATGCCGGCAATTTTCTTTTCGTGCAAAGCCTCTGCCACCTGAATAATGCCGTTGGCATAACCGCAGCTTATAATACGGTTCAGTTTGGCAACAGTGTTGCAGTTAATTTTTGCCGACCAATCCTGCAATTCGTGGAACATGCCGTTTAAAGCATCACTCGGCTCAAACTTATCAAGCCTGTCCATGCAGCATTTATCGGGGTAATTAATAATTATGCCGTTCTCGTAGTTTATCAGTTCAAACTGCTTTAAGTAACTGCAATCCGGCATCATGGCGCCAAAAAAATACTCCATATAATCGCGCAGCTTATACACCGTAAGCGTCTGCGCGCCGGGCGTGTTGCCCAAAAGCTGCAAACGGTCGTCCTCACGGCGTTCCACCAGAATTTTTTCGGCTTCCGCCCTGCTGATAGTGCTGTAAACAATAGGCTCCTGCGCCGCAATAAGTTTGCGCATAAACAAATCAATATCGCGCAAATCGTATTTGCTGAGCACAATGCCGTTGGTAATATCGCAATACAAAGCACTGCCTATCGAATTGCAAACCTCCAGCTGCACCTCGGGGCGCAGTGTTTTAATGGCATACAAAAACAAAAACAGCAGGCTTCGCACATAAACACGGCGTCCTTCTTCCGTATCCCAGGTTATAAAATCAACAATGCCGTCGCTGTGCAAAGGCTTCTGCAAATCGGTGCCGACACCGTTAAAAATGCCTTCCACCACCGGCTGGCTGTAAAAGCCGTTCAGTTCGCGGCTAACCTCCAAAAGCGTAATTCCTTCCGGATATTCTTTTATAGTACCATTTGGCAAAGTAAGTTTCAGCATAGTTTTTCTCCTTTTATGCAGGCTATAATAATATTATACCGCATAAGCTGTTTTTTGCAAAAAAAGAAACCGCTACTTTTTGTTAACAATTACCGAAACCGAAGGCTGGCTCATATTAAAGAAATTTGCCAAAAACAACTGTGAAACACCTTTTTCGTAATATAAACGGCAAATTTCTTCATTGCGTTCTTTGCGGTTAACAAACGGATGAATTTCAATAACTTCACCGCCGGTTTTATAACCGTAATCGCACAAAAGCACAATCATGTATTCTCCGTCCGGCTTTTGTGCTTTAATCTCCCAGCAGCGCATGCCGGTTTTGCCGCGCGGCATATAGTTAACGTATTCTGCCGTGCAATCCGGCGCAAGCTGTTTAAATTTTGCTTCATTAAAGGATAGTTTTTTAAGCATATATTATCATCTTTTCATGTATAAACTGATATTATTTTTTCAATAAATTAAAAGGGAGCTTATGCTCCCCTTAAGTAATATAATCAATTAAAAGCTATATCTTATACCGGCACTCCACTGCCACGGAGTAGCAACATCACCGCCATAAGTTTTTTCTACATCAAAATACAAATGAGTTGCATCACTAAGATTAATGTTAGTACCTACACCAACTTCAAACCATCCTCCGCCAAGATCTTGTTCATAAACATCGCTAATACCACTATGGCTCATAGTTACTTCTGTTTCTCCGTCAAAATCATATAAATAGGAAGCACGTGCATAAATATTTCCGGCTTTAATATCTTTGCCAAGAGAGAATCCTACACGTCCTACAAGGCTATCCATACCTTCCTGACGTACTTTTGCGCCGTTACTGGTTGTATAATCAACAGCTCCTACTGTACCATAGGTCAATTCAACCTGCGGCTCAATCCAGAAGCCGTTACCCTGTTCAAAACGTTTGCCATATTCAGCACTAATGCTGTAACCATTGGTGTTATAATCGCCGCTGCCCACGCCGCCATTTGCATTAAAATCACTGTCAATTCTTGCATATTTGGCAACCAAATCAATAAAGCTTCCATCATCTTTTAAATAAGAACCATATACGCCTACACCGGTATGATTGTTTTCTGCACTGCCGGTTCTAAATGTGCTGTTGCCTTCGGTGCGGGTTAAAAACATACCAACAGTCCAGTTCGGGTCTGTACTGAGTTTTTCATCATAACCAATCTGATAGTAGTTATACTGGTTCTGAATGCTTTCATATTCAACTTCGCCGCGTACCATACGTGCCCATACGCCATGTTCACCTTTGCTGTCGCGCAGTTCGCCAAGACGTTTATTCATATCGTTGTTTTCCTGCCGCCAAGTCATAAGGTTAATGGCTGCCAAATTGCTGAGGCCTAAATTAGTGGTATTTTTTGTATAAACAGTATTGGTAATTTTACCATCTGCATTTACATCAGCAGTAATTTTACCTGCAATTATACCTTCATCAGTAGTAATTTGAGAAGCTGCTGATTTTTCAGAATCGCCAGTACCGGTAGTTACAACATCAGCCAAATCCTGTGCTGTTGCATCGCCACCGTAAATAGCATCTGCTATTTCGCCGCTGCCGTTAACTGTAACAGAAATGCTGTCAGCAACAGTACCAATACTCATTTTATTATCAAGGCTGTTTGTGTTAACAGTGCCACTTTCACCAGTTAAATTAGTTACATTAACTTGTTGCCCATCACCTTGCATTGAAATTATGCCATCATTCATTGCAACTTCATCAGCATTAAATTTATCAACATCATTTTGCACATTGACAGTACCACTATTTGTTAAAGTAATATTATTTACAAAACTATCATCTGTCATGTTCCAAGCGGCGCCATTATTAAAACTCATATTAAAATCTGATACATTACCATAATGATTATTATTATTATGGTCAATTAAATGATCTCCTTCTACACCAGAGTTAGGATATGATTTATATGCACTACCATTAAAGCTCGAATTTTCACCATTAAAATTTATATTTACATTAGAATTAATAAGATTACCACTATTTTGTGGGTCAGAAGGAGTATTAGGAGTTTCAAAAACAATATCTCCATTTAAAACAGTAGTATGCTGCCCATCTGTATTAATATTAATAGTAGCATTACCACGCGTATCAATAGCATTAGTAGCGTTTACAGTTAAATTACCATTAATATTCATCTGTCCATTAGAAAACGCAGAAATACCTAAATCACTACCATTTATAACAATATTTTCTACATTAATATCAACTGAAGCTGCATTTTCAGGGGCACTTTCAGTTTGAGTATTATTTTGTACATGAATTGCAAATGCCCCAGGTTCATCACAATTAACAATTAAACTACTGCCATTTACAATTAATTTTGAGTTAGTACCCATAGCTGCCATTGCCATAGGATAGTTACCAGTAACATTAACAAAAATTCTAGAATCACTATTACCTAATGTTATAGTCCCGTTTGTATTTGCCCATACAGCACGTGTTTCATTATGTTCTCCTGAATCAGAATTAATAGTTATTTCATCACCTGTTAATTTAATATCAACACCATTTTGCGCAAAAACTCCAAAACTTGCTGTCGATTGATTAGTAAAAGTAACACTCCTATCAGAATTAACAACTATTGAATCATCTATCGCTGTCGTTTCATGAATAGAACCACTTTCTTGTGCTGCAAATGCAGTATAAGGCGTTGCCAACATTAACCCAAGCACAATTTTTGCCGTTAATTTCTTATTAATCATCCTTACAACTTCCTTTCTTTTTTCCACTAATTTATATAAAAATATACAAATCAGCTATTACTGAAATTATACCATACTTTTACCCCCCCGCAAGACTTTTACATTTGTATATGTCTAACTTTTACTGGTCTTGTTGTAACAGGCTTTGCTTTCGTAGATTAACGTTTTTTCACAGGGTGCTGAATCGTTTTACAGTAAACGCAAACTTTTTAATATAACATAAAAATTTTTGCAAAAACAGTCTTGTTTTTTAGCCTGCGTTTTTGTTATTATAGTTTTCGCCGCTTTTTTGGGTGCGCACTGCAAAACGGCAAAATAATTTTTAAGGAGGCTTCACCTTTTTTGATGAAACCTGATTTTACTATTAACAAAAATTTTAAAATTGATGTGGAAGAAACCAGCAATGCACAGCACACCCAAAAGTTAATTACTGCCGCCCAGAACGGCGATAAAGCGGCAATGGAAAAACTTTGTACTGCTTTTTAGCCTTTGTTCCGCAAGGAAATGCGCCGTGATATTTTTTATAACGGGCTTGGTTTTGAAGAAGGGCTTAGTTTGGCGCGCTTGAAATTTATAGAACTGGTGCTTACATATAACGGAGCGGATTATGAGCATTTTGCAGGTTATGTACGGTGCAGAATACATTTTGCGCTGTATGACGCCGTTAAAAAAGTTTGGGCAGAAGAAAATAAAAAAAGCCCCCTGCCCCAAATGGATGAAGCAGAAGGCACGGAATTTACCGATAATGTTATAGAACGCAGGGAACTGAGTATTTTATTAAACCTTGCACTGGCAAAGCTTCCGCATAAACAGCGCCAAACCATTACGGCACTGTATTTTGATGGGCTTAACGGCAAGGAAACAGCCCAGGTGCTGAATTGTTCGCCCTGCACGGTTACAAAGCACCATAAATTGGCACTTAAAAATTTAAAAGCAAAATTGGCTTAATATAAATAAATGAGGCACTGTACCGCAAAATGATATACACCCAAAAAGTTGGACAAAATAATTAAGCTGTTCTTAATGACTTAGTTCGGTATTCTACCGGACTGAGTCCTTTTAATTTTACCTTTATCCTTCGGATATTGTAATAAATAATCTATATATTCATCTAACTTCTCTCTAAAATCTTCTATTGATTTAAATTTCTCAAAATAGAATAATTCTGATTTTAACAGCCCAAAGAAATTTTCCATTACGGCATTATCCAAACAGTTTCCTTTCCTTGACATGCTTTGGATTATGTCGTTTTCTTTTAATAGCTCTTGGTATATTTTATGCTGATATTGCCACCCCTGGTCACTATGCAATATTAAATTCTCTGCTTTTCTTATACTCCTAACCGCTTCTTTTACCATATCCGTTACCTTTTTTAATACAGGACGTTCAGAAACTTTATAACTTATTACCTCACCGTTGTACAGGTCTATAATTGGCGAAAGGTACAGCTTTTTGCCGAACAACAAAAATTCTGTTATATCTGTTGCCCATTTTTCATTTGGCTTGTCTGCTTTAAAATTTCTTTGCAGAATATTAGGCGCAGCTTTACCACGTTAACCTTTATAAGATTTATATTTCTTTAATCTTACTTTGCAGGTTAGACCAGTTTGCTGCATCAGCCTCATTACTACCTTGTGGTTCACTTTAAAACCTTATCTTCTAAGCTCTAAGGTTACGCGCCTGTAACCGTATCTGCCTTTATTATCTATGCAGATACGTTTTATTGCTTCTTTCAGCTCACTATACTTATCGCCGTTATTTATGCTTTTCATAGCAGCATAGTAAGTGCTTTTAGCCATGCCTGTATATTCCAAAAGCTTTTTTAGAGGATATTCTGTCCTTAATTCAGAGATTATTAACGCTGTCTTTTGAGTCTTTCTTCTTCCTCTTCCTGCTGAATCAAGGCGTTGTACTTTTTTAAGAAGGCGTTCTCCATTTTAAGGAAAGCGTTTTCTGCTTGCAGCTGTTCAATGTATGTAGGTTCAGGTTTCTGTTTGCGTTTTTTAGGTTTATATTTCATTGACGGCCTGCCTTTCTTTTTAGGCAGCAGCCCTGATTTACCGTAGGCAAGGTATTGCTTTTCCCATTGATAGATAGTGGAAGAATTAGGGATAGAGAAAACGGCTGCCGTTTCCTTTAATGATAACCCATGCTGCCAGCGGTGCTCAAGGACTTTTTGTTTAAAATCTGGGGAATATGAACGATTTTTATGAAGAAGCTGGTTAATGCCGCCGTGGTTGTAGTGGGCGAGCCAGTCACGTAAGGGACGGCTGTCTGGTATTGCCAATATTCTGCAAACATATTTTACGGCATTACCGTCTAAAACCATTTGTACTGCTTCGATTTTAAATTCGTCTGAATACTTACTCATGAAAAAACTGCACCTCCAAAAGTTTTTGTCTAACTTTTGGGGTGCAGTTCATACGCAGGGGGTCTTTATACAAAAAAGTATCTTAAAAAAGATCAGCTAACAATATTATCTTACGCTCCTTGCTTTCAGCTATCGTAAGTTATAATTTTGCCTTCAAAAATTAAGCTTACGAAAATCAATATTCAAGGCAATATTTAAATTCTCGTTTTTATTATATTGCTAGAAAATATGAAATATTAATAAAAGAAAAACAAATTCAATTTTTATCAGAAATAAACTTTGCGTTTGTTCGTAAGTCTAATAAATCAATCAAGTAATCAGAATCTATACTATCATCTAAACCAATTTTATATGTACTATTTGCTGAATAGTTAATGTCAAGATGATGTTCTGGATGCAACAACCCATTTACATGATTTATATCATGATCATATCTCAAATATCCATATTCCAAATTAAGCAAATAATTTACTAATACAAAGTAATCTGCTTTTTCTTTATCTTTTATTTCACTTTCATCTAAAGCCAAATAAATTTCACTCACGCATTCCTCCATATTTTTAATTTCATCAATAACAGTCAAAAAAATACTTTTTAATATCGATACCTTCTGACTATCAATTTCCAATCCTATATTTGCAACATAAAACTTTAAATATTCTTCATTATTAAAAATAATAGATTCTATATTAAATGGGAATAAAAATGAAATTAATTTATCTTCATAACAAACAATTAATCTTTTCATTTTATCAATACAAATAACTATTTTTTCTTTATCGTGTACTTTTTCAACACGAGACCCATATGACAAAATAATTTGCATTATTTCTAGAAGCATTACAATAATATCTTTTTTATTTCTAATAATCATATGCTTCAAATCAACTTGTCCATATTCTCTAATTTTAAAAAGATACTTTTTCATTTTAATCACGATAAAAATCAACTAATTTTTTTATCTTTGTTTTTAAAGCAATAATATCACACTTTAAAGTAGGATTTGATAAAATTTGTTTATTTATTAAACGCATAATTTCATTTAAGTCGTCTAAAGATTTTATTCCAGCATTTTCACCTAATTCTATTATCATATCTCTTATACTACTATTATCAATAATAGTATTTTCTGCATTTATACTTAAATTTCTCTCTGATGCTTGAATTTCTTCTTCATCTGGTTTTCTTAAATTCATTTTTCCAGATTTATTAATTTCATCACTCGCTTTGTTATATAAATCATATAAATCGTCATCATTATTCATTATAAAATAAGATGTGATAAAAGACCTAGTCAAAATCATATACAAAGAATTTCTTTCAAAAATATCATTAGATATTTTTTGAGGAGCTACACATATTACAAAAGGATATTCTAATCCTTTTATATAATTTTTACTACTAATCATTAAGCTATCAGGAGCTTGCTGCTTTGTTTCATAACCTTTATTAATTTTCCAGCCGTATTTAAAGTATAAATCAAAAGCCAAATTATCAATTATTGTATAATGCTTCTTTTTCAAATGATTTTCAGCAAATATAATAGAAATATCATTAGCTTCCACTGTTGGATTACTATTTTTAACATCATCTATAATATTAATTATTGTATTCTTTAGATCTTCATAATCATTTACATTACATCTACGAATATCTGTATTTATAATCTTTTGATCCAAATCATCAAATCTATTCAAAGGTCTTCTTGTTAAAGTAATCCTATTATTACTCTCCTCTTGTATTTCATAACCACAATTTTCCCAGTCTTTTTTTGATAGCCATCTTATAACTGGCTTTTCATATAATCCCATTCCCAATGAGTGCGCAAACATCAATGTTTTAGGATCTGTTCTATAACATTTATTTAATAGTAAAGAATAACTTTCTCTTCCTATATTTCTATCATATATATTTTGGAATACGTCACCTGCTACATAAATTTTATTTTTTGTAACTTTTACACATAGTTCAAAAAAACTTTCAGGAAAATCTTGACTCTCATCAATTAATATATAATCAAAACATTCTTTAAAATCTTTATTATCTATCGAATTGATGTATTTTAATGCTTCTTTACATACAAAATCAAAATCGATCTTATTATATGAAGAAAAAGCTCTGAAAGGTATACTATATTCATTACATATATAGCTATATAACCCACTATTTGGAGAAGATTTAGAGCCCCAACTTCTCATAACCCATAATCTTTCATCCCATTTAATTTGTTCTTCAACTTTCATAAAATTAAAAAAATCAGGAACTCTTTTACGCATACTATCAGCCAAAATAGTGCTAAAACAAGTGAAAACTATTTTACTATTATTATCTGAAATATATAAATCTTTCAATTTATTTAATAACAATTCTGTTTTACCAGTACCAGCTAATCCCTGTATATAATATTCTTTTTGTGACTTATCATTATCATAAATAAAACTCGTTTGTTTTCCATCAAAAAGAATAATATTTTTTTTAACTGTATCTAATACAGTATCTGGATAATTTCCACCAATCTTATCTATATCATTTATACTACCTATAGCAAGCGAACAAATAAATTTTTGTTTTCTATATTCCTCTCTATTACTTAATTTATATACACTTAAAAATTTTTCAAATTTATCAAGTGTATCAATATTATGTATTAAATCATTATATTTTATATCAGAAAAATATTTTTCTTTCCATACACGTGGGCGTCCAATATCACTCTGATAATTATATTTATTAGAAATATAACCTAAATCTTCGCAAAAATCCTCTTTAAAATCTTCAAAATTTTGATTATCATCTTGTTCTACAAAAAGTAATTTATGCTTAGGTACTATTAATACCATATTACTACCTTGATACTCAGTGTTTTTTATTAATAAAGGCTTATCAATTAAATACACAGCGTCATTATATTTTTCACAAAATTGATTTAAAACACTCTCAAGATCTGGTGAACATACCATACTAGAAAAGAATAAATTGTTTTCCATTACCAATACTCCTTAAATATATTGTATACCTATGAAATAAATACTCATAATCTCTACTGCTTTTTATTATAACAAAGACACTTAGAAAATGTAAGTACCTTAATTTATTATCTATCCATAACTAATTTATTTAACAATCTATTTTCTCCTAAAAATAGTATGGTCTATCCATTTTAAATACTTGACAAATACATAAAAAATTATTATAACTCATAGCTAAATCAATCAAACAAAAACGGTATAGATACATTCCTAAAACTGTGCATCTTTTCCATTTATCTATAAAACTTTAAATTACTATTTTACAAAAGTCTATATCTTAAAACTCTAATACTTTTTATGAAATGTTTATGAATTACTTTCAGTATTTAAAATTTATAAGTTTAAATGCTAACCCCCTCATGATAGACAATAACAGCAAAAAGTGTCAAATAGATTAAAATGACGCCGTATTATAATTTCTGTTACATGTTGATGCCGTTCATAAACATGTAACTAATAATGATAAATTATTATGTTAAAGCAAGCTAATCCATTGTTCTAAATTTTGTACAATTATTAACTCGCTGTTGAGGTTAATTATCTCAACTATTTCAATTTCAACAATATTGCTGACAGCTACTTTTCAAATTGAGTCTGGTGTTGTGTAGCCAACATTTCCTGTTTTACATTTTATATCTTTCTTTCCAATTTTACCTACTACACAATAACTTTCCTTGCATTACGTTAAAAGTAATTTTATGATAATTATATTTAATACTTTGGATCTAATTATATTCATAATTAGGTCTCATATACTACAATAAAATATACAACTTATTTCATTAATTTAACTGTTTTGCTAGAATGTTTAAACGTTGTTTAAGCACAAATGAATACCTTTATATCAATATCATAATGTTAATACTTTAAAAGCAATAAGTTTATTGCTTCATAGTATTATTTTTTGTACAAAATTACTTACATATTCGCTGATTCCCCAATGCTGAATAAATTAAAATTCACTACTGCAGCGATTGTTTGTTCACCGTTATAAGTGAATAATACAGCTACTTCTCAAGATGCCTGATTTTTATTCGCCAGCTGCAATTATTTTTACTCACTGCCCC
>OKSB01002648.1_pt1 | contig 15525 bp, 12 predicted proteins | sample 1601171 | NCBI WGS metagenome assembly OKSB01 (sample SAMEA3541496, study PRJEB24748) | human gut metagenome | biome: human gut; feature: human-associated habitat; material: faeces | place: China | collected 2012 | reverse complement strand
CCCCGCCTCTTGTTTTTGAAGGGGATGTCGGACTGTGGACTTAAGCCGCTTTCCTCTGGAATCTCCGGGCAATGGCCTGAACCTGCCTGCCGAGCATGACGAGGGTGACGGAAGAGCTGATGAGGATCACGCCGCCGACGAGGGCGGGTGTAAAGGGTTCATTGAATACGAGGATACCTACAAAGACGGCGGTGAGCGGTTCCATGACGCCGAGAACGGACGTCAGGGTCGAGCCGATGCGCTGGACGGCAAGCACGAGGGTGAGGTTGGAAAGCACCGCCGTGATCACCGCGAGCAGGGCGGCCATCATGAATTCCCACCATGAGGACAGGGGCTGGAAGGTTCCCGTGCCAACGGCATTGGCGAACGCGAACGCCGCCCCGAAAAACAGTACGTAGAAGGTCATGACGAGGCCGTTCATGTTCCGGATCCCAGCGACGTGGATCCCCGTGATGTACAAGGCGTTGCAGAAACCCGAAAGGAGCATCATGCCCACGCCGAGCAGGGTAACGGGCCTGCTGCTGTCGCCCCCGATGGAAAGCAGCGCCACCCCAGCCACGGCAAGCACGATGGAGCAGGCCGTGATCATGGAAAACTGCTCGTGGAAAAAGGCGATCATGAGCAGCATGACCATAACGGGGTACAGGAACTGGATGGTGGTGGCGACGCCGCTCGGCATGTAGTTCAAGCCGTAAAAAAGCAGCAGCGCGGCCGCCGTATACATGAAGCTCATGCCCGCCAGCTTGCAGAGGTCCACCCCGCGCATGCGGAAGCGCTCGCCGCGTGCGGCCAGCAGGCCGCCCAGGGTGAGGGTGGCGATCAGAAAGCGATAAAAAAGCGCGGTTTCCGCCGTCACGCCCGCGTGCAGCAGCGGGAGGGTGAACAGCGGGATCAGCCCGAACGTGGCGGACGAAAACAAACCCAGGAAAAAGCCCATCACTGCCTCCGGCCCGTCCATACCGGAGATCGGGTCGCCACGCAAGGGCGGGCCGGGATTGCGGCGTTTTGGACTCCAAATGGAACAGGCCTCCCGGCGTATGTCCGGGAGGCCTGTTCGTCAGAAATATGTCGGAGGCGGACTTGGAACAGATTAACTTTGAAACTTTACAAAGCGTTGCTCTCGATGCCTGTACGCCCCTGGGCTACACACGGCCCTACGGGTCGCCCTTCGCGGCGCGCCGCACCGTGTGCGGGCGTAGAGCAACTTCAAAGCGAATCTGCTCTAGTGCGAGCTGTCCAGCACCACTTCGGCCTCGGGATGGGCCTGGCGCAATGCCTCATGCATGGCGGCCGCATCGGCGAAGGCGCGGAACGGCCCCACCTTCTCGTCGCCCTTGCCGGCGCTGTAACGCACGTAATACGCCTGATCGGCCTTGAGCGGGGTGCCGCTCTCGTCGCTGATCACTTCCAGGTCCACCTTGCCCACGCCGCGCTTGCTCAGGTCAAGCTGCTTGGCCGCGGCATAGGAGAGGTCGATGATCCGGCCGCGCACATAGGGGCCGCGGTCCGTCACACAGACCATGACGCTCTTGCCGTTGTCCTGATCCGTGACTTTGACCACCGTGCCGATGGGCAGGGTGCGGTGGGCCGCGGTAAAGGTGTACATGTCGTAATCGACACCGCTGGCCGTGGAGCCGCCGTGAAAATCGCGGCCGTACCAGGAGGCTTTGCCCGTGAGCATTTCGCTGCCCTGGGCGCGCTTGAGCCAGATTTCGCGGCTGTCCGCGCTCTTGCGGACTTCCTCGGCCTTGCGCTGCTTTTTGTTTTTGGCGCTGCTGCGGTGTTTTTTGCGCGTGCTTTTGTCCTTGCTGCTGACAGCCTGGCTTTTACGCGCTGAAGAGACATTTTTTTTGCTTTTTCCAGCGGAGGGCGTGTGGGCTTCCGTGCCGGATTTCCGGCTTTTGGCTTGGGGAGCGCTTTGTGAAGCCGCGTCGGCGTTCATGGGGGCGGCCAGGGCCAGGCAAAGGGCCAGGGCCGCCCCTATGGAAAGCCAGCGTGAATACTTCATGGTTACTCCTTGGTTGGTGTTCGAGGCTGTCCGCCAAGACATTCAGCGTGCGGGCCTTTTGCCCGCCGACCGCGTTGAACGTCTTGAAAAAGCCGGACGGGTCGCGCCCGCGACTCTGACCCCAAGGGCTTTTCCCGGCGGCCTGGAAACGCGTCCGCGCGTCGTGTGCCGCCCGCCTGCAAGGGGAATGCCTTTTCTTATTGCACAGACTATACCGCAAAAAAAACGCCTCTGTCAAATCAGTGAAAAATTTTTATTATCAATCGGTTATAAAAAGTTTAGAAAGAAATTCGGCTGGGTGCCGACCGCTGCGGCTGCCAAAAAAATGCCGCCCCAACATAAACAATGCTGGGGCGGCATCAACGATAAAAGAGAAATGCGGGGGGAAGTTACCAGTCCAGGGTCCGTTTAAATGCGCGGGCCAGATCCTCCACGTTTTCGCGCAGCACCGTACTGTCGCCGCTTTTCAGGGTCAGGTTCCCGTCGCCGGTGACCGTGCCGATGCGGCGGCAGATCTGCCACAGGCCCAGGGCGTCCAGCAGCATGGCCAGGTCCGGCTTGACGCTGACCAGCAGGCGGCTGGCCGACTCGCTGTAGAGCAGTTCCGTGCGGCTCATTTCCTCCAGGGCGGGCACAGCGTCCAGGTCCACTTCCGCGCCCAGGCGGCCGCCGATGCACATTTCGGCCAGGGCTACGGCCAGGCCGCCGTCCGAGCAGTCGTGGCAGGCGGCAATGGCCCGCTGGCCCATGAGCGCGTGCAGCGCGCGGTAGCGCGCCAGGGCCGCGGCGGCATCCACCTGCGGTACGCGGCCGCCCCTGAGGCCCAATTCGTCGGCGGCTTCGCTGCCCGCCATTTCACGCCAGGTGCCGCCCAGCAGGTAGATATGCTCGCCCTCGCGCTTGAAGTCCGAGGTCTGGGTGCAGGTCACGTTGCGGATCACGCCCAGCACCGAGAAGAGCACCGTGGGCGGAATGGAAATGCGTTCTCCGCCGCCGGTGTAGTCGTTTTTCATGGAATCCTTGCCCGAAATGCAGGGCAGGCCGAACGCCAGGGAGAATTGCCGCAGGGCCTTGCAGGCCCGCACCAGTTGGGCCAGTTTGTAGCGGCCGTCGGGATTCTTCTCGCTACAGACCGGGTCGCACCAGCAGAAGTTGTCCACCCCGGCCAGGGCGTCGGGGTCGCCGCCCACGGCCACGGCATTGCGCACGGCCTCGTCCATGGCGTTGGCCATCATCCAATAGGTGTCGTAATCGCTGAACTTGGGGCAAATGCCGTGGCTGATGACCAGGCCCGCGTCCGACTCCAGCAGGGGGCGCAGTACGCCCGCGTCCGCCGGGCCGTCGCGCAGCACGCCCACCAGGGGCTTGATGACGCTGCCGCCGCGTACTTCATGGTCGTATTGGCGGATGATGTATTCCTTGGAGCAGATATTCAGGCGGCCCAGCATGCGCCGCAAAAATTCGCCCTCGTCCGCCCCCTCGACGTTCACGCGGATGTCCGGCATGTCCGGGGCCTTCCATACGGCTTCCAGCGTCAGCTGGGGCACGCCGTCGTGCATGAATTCCATGGGCAGGGAGGCCACCACCTTTTCATTGTAGCGAGCCTCGAAAAAGCCGGAATCCGTGAAGTGGCCCAGGGCCGTGGCCTCCACGTCCATGCGCGCGGCGAGATTCATGAATTCCGCCAGCTTGTCCGGCGGCACGGCCAGGGTCATGCGCTCCTGGGCTTCGGAGAGCAGGATTTCCCAGGGCCGCAGGCCGTCGTATTTCAGCGGGGCCTTGGCGATGTCCAGCACGCAGCCGTCCGTATCTTCCGCCATTTCGCCCACCGAGGAGGACAGGCCGCCCGCGCCGTTGTCCGTAATGGCCGTGTACAGGCCCAGGTCGCGCGCGCGCAGGATGAAATCGTACATCTTGCGCTGGGTGATGGGGTCGCCGATCTGCACGGCCGTGGCCGGGGAACCCTCGTGCAGTTCCTCGGAGGAGAAGGTGGCCCCGTGGATGCCGTCCTTGCCGATACGGCCGCCGGTCATCACGATGATGTCGCCCACATTGGCTTTTTTCTGCCAGCCGGGGCGGCCGTTGATTTCCGTGGGAATGATGCCCACGGTGCCGCAATAGACCAGGGGCTTGCCCAGATAGCGCTCGTCAAAGACCAGGGAGCCGTTGACCGTGGGAATGCCGGATTTGTTGCCGCCGTGCTCCACGCCTTCGCGCACGCCTTCCAGCACCCGGCGCGGGTGCAGCAGACGCGGGGGAATGGCCTTGTCGTAGAAAGGCGAAGCAAAACAGAACACGTCCGTATTGCAGACAAGTTCCGCGCCCAGGCCTGTGCCCATGGGGTCGCGGTTCACGCCCACGATGCCGGTCAGCGCGCCGCCGTAGGGGTCCAGCGCCGAGGGGCTGTTGTGCGTTTCCACCTTGATGCAGGCGTCGTAGCCGTTGATAAAGGCGATGACCCCGGCGTTGTCCTTGAACACGGACTTGCAGTAGTCGTTGTCGCCCATGCGCGCGCGCAGCAGGGCCGTGGCGTCGCGGATGCAGGTCTTGTACAGATTGTCCACATCCTCGCGACGGCCGGTCTCTTCATTGGTGTAATCAATGCGCGAGGCGAAAATCTTGTGTTTGCAGTGCTCGGACCAGGTCTGGGCCAGCACTTCCATTTCCACGTCCGTGGGGTCGGCGGGCAGATCCAGGGCCTTGCGCCGGGCCGCTTCGCCCGCTTCGGTGAAGTGGTCGCGGATGCGGTGCAGCTCGTTGAGATTCAGAGCCCAGGTATTTTCACGGCTGGCCTGTTGCAGGGCCGCGTCGTCCATGCGGGAAAGCGGCACGGTTTCCACCGTGTCGTTGGCTTCGCCGGTGACCTTGGCGGCCTGCGGCGCAAAGCCGGGTTCGGCCCGCCATTCCTCCAGGCTCTTGACCCGGAAGCGCTGAATCAGCGTATTGCAGAGCAGGTCGCGGCTGAGGGCTTCCACCTGCTCGCGGCTGAGAGGGGCCGCCGGATCATTGCGGATGCGGTACTGCACCGCCGTGTAGACGCGCAGGCTGTCGCGCGGGATGTCCAGCACCAGGGCGGCGGTGTCGCGGGCCGTGCGGGCCTCGTTGTCCGTGACGCCGGGGCGGAAGCCCACTTCCACGAACCAGTCCGGTTCGGGCGTCAGCAGGGGCAGGGGCTCCAGCGAGGCCCGTTGCAGGATGGGATCGTGCCAGACACCTTCATCCAGCAGGCGGCGGACCTGGGCCTCGCCCAGACCGTCCACGGTGAAAACCTTGATCTGGCGCACCTGCGCCACGCTGAGGCCCAGGGCCTTGCGCAGATGCTGGGCCGTCTTGCGGCCCTGGGTATCGTCCAGCCCGGCATGCAGGCCTGTTTCCACACGATAGAGCATAGTAGGCTTCCTCGCAGCGGCTTTTATGTATGCGGGGGGAATCATTCTCCCCGGCGGGGTTTGGGGCGGAGCCCCGCAAAAAGAACGGACATGATCTTTAAATTTAACGGAAGTGCTGATTAATGACCATTAATCAGCACTTCCTTATTTTTTCCTGTCGCGCACATAATCCGCCATCTGGCGCATGAGCTCGCGTTCCGGCCTGTCCGGCAGGGCGTCCAGAGCGGAGCGGGCCGTGGCCAGGTACGCGTCGGCGTCCAGGCGGGTCTGCCGGTCGTGGCCGGCGTCGCGGATGCGTCCGGCAATGGCGGCGGCGTCGTTGTCGGTCATCAGGCCGCAGCCGAAGGCCGCGTCAAAGGCCGCGCGTTCGCCGTCGGCCAGACCCAGGCGGTAGAGGCGCAGGGGCGGAGTGAGCTTGCCTTCGCGCACGTCGCCGCCCGTGGGTTTGCCAGTGAGGCTTTCAGGCGCGAAATCCAAGGCGTCGTCCACCATCTGGAAGGCCATGCCCAGATTCTCGCCGTAAGCGGCCGCCGCCTCCACCTGCGCGTCCGTGCCGCCCGCCCGCAGCGCGCCCAGCTGGCAGGAGGCGCGGATCAGCCAGGCGGTTTTGCCGCGCACGATTTCCGCGTATTCCTCGGCGCTGGTGTCCACCCGGCGCTGGGCCGCGATTTCCAGAATCTCACCGGCCGCGGTACGGCTGGTAGCCTCGGAAAAACAAAGGGAGAGGCGCGGATCGCCGAAGCCCGCCACCAGGGCGTTGGCCTGGGCCAGCAGGGCGTCGCCCGCCAGGATGGTGGGCGTCACGTCGAAAATGGTGTGCGCGGCGGGCTTGCCCCGGCGACTCGCGGCATTGTCCAGCACGTCGTCATGCAGCAGGGTGGCCGCATGCAGCATTTCCATGGTCACGGCCAGATCGTAGATGTCCGCGCGCTCATAGCCCAGCAGGCGGGCCGTGAGCACCACCAGCAAGGGTCGCAGGCGTTTGCCGCCCGCTTCAAAAATGTGCAGGGCCACGGGCCGCACGGGTTCGGGCAGGCCGTGGGCGGCGCGTTCCAGGGCCGCGTTGACGGGCGGCAGTTCCAGGGCGAGGCGTGCTTTGAGAAGAATGTTTGCCATGGCTCACAACAGGTTGAGTGAGGGCAGCGCCGCGCCGAGGGCTTGCAGCGCGCCCGGAAAATCCTTTTCCTCTTTTCTGCGCGGACCCACCTTGTTGGATACGCAACGGATCTCCACGCAGGGAATCCCGGCTCTGACGCAGGCGTAGGCCACGGCAAAGCCCTCCATGTTTTCCAACTCCGCGTGATAGCGGTTCCAGAGTTCGCGGGCCCGGTCAAAGCTGGCACTGACTCCGGCCACGGTCAGCGAGCGGCATTCCGTAAACGCATCCATGCCGCCGGATTTGAGAGCGACTTCCGGCAGGGCCTCCGGGCCGGGCAGGGGCAGGCGGTCATAGACCTCCGCATCCCCCGCGTCTTCCGCGCCGCGCCGCCAGAGCGGAAAGCTGAACGCCCTGGCCGTCACATGCCGCCCGTCGTGCAGGCCGTATTCCGGCCAGATTTCCTCGCGCACCAGGCAGAGCGTGCGCAGGGGCAGCGCGTCCAGATCAAACGCGCCCGCCAGACCCGCGTTGAGCACCGCTGTGACGGGCCGGTTCTCCGCCGCCGCCCGGCCCAGGCAATGGCCCATGGCCAGCGCCGCGTTGAGCGGACCCACGCCGGTGACGCAGGCCAGCGCCTCCCGACCTTTGAGGCGCATGGGAATGAGGCGCATTTCCTCCAGAGCGTCCGCTTCGGGAAAGAGCGCCGGGGCCAGGGCGGCCAGCTCCCGGCCCGTGGCCGCGCAGATCAGCAGGCACACCGGCTCTACAGCCTCCAGTAGTCGATGCCCGCCGCGCGCATGGCCGAGGGATCGAAAAAGGCCTTCACGTCCAGCAGCACGGCTTTGTCCGGATCCGCGAAGCGACGCTTGAGCTCGTCGGGCGTCAGGGCCGTGTATTCCCGGTGGGACACGGCCAGAATCAGGGCGTCCAGATTGCGCAGTTCGTCCAGGGGCACCAGCTCCTGCCCGTATTCGTGCAGGGCTTCCGCCGGATCGGCCTGGGCGTCGCTGACCAGCACGTCCACGCCGTAATCCCTGAGCTCGCGCACCACATCCACCACGCGGGTATTGCGCAGGTCCGGCACGTTTTCCTTAAAGGTAAAGCCCAGAATGCCCACCCGCGCGCCGCTGACGACCCGTCCGCATTTGATCATCCGCTTGACCGCGCATTCGGCCACGTATTTGCCCATATTGTCGTTGATCCGGCGCCCTGCCAGGATCACTTCTGGATGAAAGCCCAGTTCCTCGGCCTTGAAGGTCAGGTAATAGGGGTCCACGCCGATGCAGTGGCCGCCCACCAAGCCGGGCCGGAAGGGCAGGAAGTTCCATTTGCTGCCCGCCGCTTCCAGCACCTCCAGGGTATCGATGCCCAGGCGCTCGAAAATGACGGCCAGTTCGTTCATCAGGGCGATGTTCAGGTCGCGCTGGGTGTTCTCGATGACCTTGGCCGCCTCGGCCACCTTGATGCTGGAGGCGCGGTGGATGCCCGCCCGGACCACCGAGCCGTAGATTTGCGCCAGCAGGTCCGCCGTGGCCTGATCCGAGCCGGAAACGATTTTGGTGATGGTTTCCAGGGTGTGAACCTTGTCGCCGGGATTGATGCGCTCCGGCGAATAGCCCACCGTGAAGTCGCTGCCGAAGCGCAGGCCCGATTCCTTTTCCAGGATGGGCACGCAGATTTCTTCCGTCAGGCCGGGATAGACCGTGGATTCATAGACCACCACGCAACCCTTGGACATATGGCGGCCCACGGTGGTGGTGGCCCCCACCACGGGCGTGAGGTCCGGGGAGCGGTGGTCGTCGATGGGCGTTGGCACGGCCACGATGATCACCGCGGCTTGCGCCAGGTCAGCCGGGTCGCTGGTGTAGCGCACCGTAGCGGCCCTGAGTCCCTCGTCGCTGACTTCACGGGTGCGGTCGTGGCCCTGGGCCAGTTCCGCAATGCGTCCGGCATTGATGTCGAAACCCAGCACGTCCATATGCCGCGACAGGGCCACGGCCAGGGGCAGGCCCACATACCCCAGGCCCACCACGGCCAGAGGCTGACGGCGTTTCTGCAGCGCTTCAAATGTGATCATGGTTCTTTCCTTTACAAAAGCCTGATTTTCCGTCACCAGAAAATATGCAATTTGATCTTGCCCTGTTTCTGCGCGCCCTGGGCCTGGCCTTTGTGCTGGAAGGCCTGTGCTGGGCGCTGTTTCCCGGCGGCATGCGCCGGGCCATGGCCAGCCTGCTGCCCCGCCCGGAGAGCCAGTTGCGCCTGACCGGTCTGGCGGCGGTGGCGGCGGGGCTGCTGATCGTCGCGCTGGCCTGCCTGTAAAAAAAGTTTTTTTGCCCCCTGGCCGGCGATCGCCGCTTCCCTGCCGGGGGAAAAATCCATCTTTTTTGGCGTATTTCAACTTTGAAAATGTTGAAATGCCCTGGCGGCCGCGAGAGCGGACGCCCACGCCTGAAGCCTAAGGTGCCTTTAGCCGTTCGCGAGCAAAACAAGCGTTGCTTTAGCTGCAGGCGACGCAGGAGCCGTACAGACAAGGACAGCAGCGCTACGGATAAAGAGAGCAATGACGGACCATGTTCCCGCCGCAGGCTGAAGGCAACGTCAGCTTTGAAATCGGCACAACTTCAAAGTAAATCCGCTCTAGAGCATTTTTACAATGCAAGTGCTCTGTACTGTTAAAATGCTCGGCCTTGTGAAACAGGGCCTGCGAGATTTTCGTAGGCGACTTTGCCCGCCGTTAAGCTGAAATCTCAAGCATTCTATGCTCTAAAGACAGCCCTGGAACCGTTGCCATAATTGCGGACAGTTCCGGGCTGATATTTTTCCTGCAAGGTTTGTTATGCCTTTTCCCCCACATGCAGGCAGACAATGCCCGAGGTCAGTTTGAGGTGCCAGGCGCGGGCGAATCCGGCGCGCAGCATTTCCTCCTCCAGTTTTCGGGCCGTGGGAAAAGCGCGGATGGTATCCGCCAGGTAGCCATAGGCCGCCGGGTCTTTGGAAAACATCCGGCCCACGCGCGGCAGGATCTGGTTCAGATAAAAATTGTACAGCCCGCCCCAGATCCGTTCCTGGCCGGAACCGAATTCCAGGATGCAGGCCCGGCCGCCGGGCCGCAACACGCGCAGCATTTCCGCGAACGCGGCCTCGCGCGGCAGAATGTTGCGGATGCCGAAGGCCATGGTGATGCAGTCCACCGAGGCGTCGGGCAGGGGCAGCTGCTTGGCGTCCGCGGCCACGGGCAGGATGCGCCGGGCGTTTTCGTCTTTGAGCTTGCGACGGCCCAGAGCCAGCATGGGCGGGCAGAAATCCAGCGCGGGCACCAGGGCTGTGGGGTAGCGGCGGCGTACGGCCAGGGCCACGTCCAAGGTTCCGGCGGCCAGGTCCAGCACAACGCCCCCCTGGCCAAGGCGCACGTTGCGGGCCAGCACCTTACGCCAGTACTGGTCCACGCCCAGGCTTAACAGCCGGTTGAGCAAATCGTAAAAACGCGCGATGCGGCCGAACATACCGGCCACGGCCGCGTCATGGGCGCGGGACTGACCGGAAGCCGGGCCGGATGGGGAAGTGGGAGAGGCGCTCACGCCCGCGGCCCGTCGGTTTCATCCGCGCTGTTGCGAATGGCTTCGTAGACCACCCGGTAGACGGCGGGAAAGATTTCCGCGAAGTTGCCCGGCGAAACCGTGCGTGTCTCAATGAATTTGGCGGTCAGTTCCTTGGCCACCTGCAAGGCTTCCTTGCGATCCTTATCCATGTCTGCCTCAAAAGTCCGTATCCGCCGGGATCAGTGAGTTGCTCCGGCGAAAATAAAAAACCCGTCCCTTGGGGAATGGCCGGATGACCCACAGCGGGTTCGTCGCCTGGACGGGTAAAAGAACGGAAACACAAGCCCCCGCCCCTTTTGTTCGTCATGAGAGCATTTCAATGCTGAAACGCCTTGCCGCCGCATCGGCAGCAGCGATAATTCTATTTTTTCGACAGGAAGCGACAGCGTCGCAAAACAGGGCAACAGCATATGCGTTCCGCCGGGCCTTGGCAAGAGCGCGTGCCGGGCGGGGCATGAGGCGGCTCGCCGGTATGTAAAAAATCCGGACGCCGCGTCGGCGGCGTCCGGACGGGAATTTTGAGGGGCTTGCAGTTAGAGCGGATTAACTTTGAAATTTGTAAAATTTCAAAGTTAATCCGCTCTGGGCTTTGCCGGGACTTGATCAGCCCTGTATCAGTTTGGCGATTTCCTCGCGCAGAATGCGCGCCGCCGCACCGGCGGCAGCCTTTTCCACCTGCTGGTTGAAGCGGGGTTCCAAGGTGTCCAGGCGGCTTTCCAGCGCGTCCATGCGCGCCGACACGCTTTTACCCAAGAGGCTGACGCTTTGCAGGCGTTCCTCCAGGACCGCGTCCGTGACGCCCGAGGGCATGGCCTTCAGGGCTTGGCTCACCGAGGAGGCGATCAGGGCCGCGAAACGGTCGTGCAGGGGATTGCCCTCGCGCAGAAGATCTTCCAGAGAGGCCGAGGGCGCGGCGGCGGCCTTTTCCAATGCCGCGACGCGAGCCCGGGCCTCGGCCAGTTCGCTTTCACAACGCTGGAGGCGTTCGTCCAGGCGGGCGGCCTGCTCCGTCAACTCCGTCAGTTCCCGCAGCGCCGCAGGATCTGCCGGGATGTCCGCCGTCCGGGCGGCCTGCTCCATTCGCGAGTCTTCTTCCGAGGCGGGCATGAGCAAAAGATCTTCCACAGCCGGGACGTCAGCCACCACAGCGGGTTCGGTCTCGGGCTGTTCCGTTCCCTCGGAGGCAGCAAAAGGCGTCGCGGATGCATCGGCTTCTTCCTGCATGGCGCTGCGCAGCAGTTTGTCCAGATCCAGTTCCGGTTCGGATTCCGGACGTTCCTCTGCCGCCGGGTTCTCTTCCACGGCGGGGAGATCCGGCGCCTCCTCGGCTTGCGGCAGATTTTCCATGCTGTCGGCGGGTAATGCCGGTTCCGGCTCCAGTGCCTCGGCTTCCAGGGGCGGCCGGGCGGCGTCGGTTTTCCCCGCCTCTTCGGCGTCACCAGCAGCGGGGGCGGGCGACATGTCCTGATCCGGAGACATGACCGCCAGCAGGGCGTCCAGATCTGTCTCAAGATCAGGAGCCGCTTCCGGCGCAACGTCCTCCGGCATGTGATCCGCCGCTGTCGAGGGCGTGGAGGGTCGGGCTTGCTCGGGCTCCGCTGTTGCGGCGGCATCCTGTTCCGCGTCCAGGCCGGTCGGCGGATTGCTCTGGTCCGCGCTCGGCTCCGGGGCCGGATCAGGAGACGGGGTCGGAGATGCCGGGGCTTCCGGCGCGGGGGCGGGCGTCGCCTCCGCTCCGGCGGGGGCCAGCAGCTTGTCCAGATCTATGCATGCATCGCACTCTCCGGAACCGGACCGTTTCGTCGGCTGGGGTGACGCGGGCGCGTCGACCGAGGCCAGCAGGGCGTCCAAGTCCATTTCAAGATCAGGCTCTTTTTCCGGCGCGGGCTCGGACGCTGCCGGGGATGCGGCGGGTTGGCCCAGCGCGGATTCCGCCGTTGCGGGCTGAGCCTGCTCCGCATCCAGACCGGCCAGCAGGCTGTCCAGGTCCGCGGTCAAATCCGGATTCTCCCGGGCTTGCGGTGCGGGAGCGGATGCTTCGGCCGGAGCGGGAGCCTCGGCTGAAGCCAGCAGGGCGTCCAGGTCGTCGGCGAAATTCGGTTCTTCCGGCTGCGGCGAGGCCGCGGCCAGGAGATCATGCACATCCGGTTCCTGCGCGGACTCTGAAGCGGGTTTCCGTGGCGCGGAGCCGCTCATGGCGTTGAGCAGATCATCCACGGCATTGTCCAGATCCGCGGGATCGGCGTCTTGCGCGGCATCCGGCCCGCGCTCATGGGGCTGCGGCGGAATGTCCAGAGTGTCGAGCAGCTTGTCCACCTCGACCATGCCCGACATGTCGAGCTCTTCGTGGGGATCGACCTTGTGTTCCGGCGCGTCAGCCCGCGCGGCGGGAGGCGGGGGCACGGGCTGCTCGTCGCCGGCTTCCATCTGGGCCAGAAGGGCGTCGATTTCCGCGTCGCCCTGCCGGGCCTGGCCGTCGTTGAGACTCTGCATGTGCACGCTGATGTCTTCTTTGACGCTTTCGGCCGGGGGGACAACAGCCGCCGGGGCCTCGCCTTTTTCTATCAGTTCGGTGAGGTCGATGATTTCTTCATCAGTCTCAGCAATTTTCTCGGCAACCATGCGAACCTCATGGGGTTGACGGAGCGGCGCGCGTGCGCCGGAGCGGGCGGACCACCGCTCCACAGCGTTTCCGCCGGCATTGACGCCTGGAAAAACGGGCAGCGGCGACGCGGCGTTATTGTCGTTATCCGTGCGGCGCGGGCTGAAACGAAACTCCGCCCCGCTCTAATACAGAAACGGCAAAAAAATGTATCAGTTTATAGGCAAAGACGCAAATTCGTGGAGAAAACGGCCTGACCCCTCGGCCGGAACAGGAGCGCGGAGGAAGAAATGCGGAAATAAAAATGCGCGGCCCCGAGAGACCGCGCATGCAGCATTGAAAAGGGGCCGGTCTACGGATGGCACTTGGACTTGGCGCAGCCGGTGAGATCCTTCTTCAGCTCGGGCTTTTCGGCCACGACCTTGGTGTGGCATTCCAGACAGGTCTGATGCTTGAGGCCGGTCTTGGTGTGGACCACATAGAAGAGACTCTTTTCGCCCTTCTTGGCGGTCAGATCGTCATGACAGCCCGCAGTGGCGCACTTCTGGAAGTTTTCCTTGTCCTGCACCTTGTGGTGACAGGTCACGCACTCCACCTTCTGGTGCGGCGCGTGGGGGAACATCACCGTTTTTTTGGAGCCCTTGAACTCCAACGGCTTGTCGGGCACGGGCGGCTGGGCCGCCAGAGCGGGCAGAGCCAGGGCCAGAGTCAGGATACAGGCCAGAAACATAAATTTCTTCATGGCAGACTTCCTCCTTGACAAAAGCGGCACATGAGAATTGGGGCGAGCTTACGTTGCCGGGCATACTGTGTCAATGGGGCGCGCTGAAAACAGTTTTCAACGTGGCCGGGGACTGGTTATTGCCGATGTTTGCGGGCGTAGCCGCGCGGGGTCAGCATATAGGGGCCGAGAACGCGGCTTTCGCTGTTGCCGATGATCAGCAGAGAGAGCATGTCCGCCAGACGCGCGTCAAAGTCGGCCAGGGCATGCACGGAAACTTCCTGGCCGGGCCGGAAGGCCTTGCGCACCAGACCCACGGGGCAGTCGGGCCGCCGGACGCGCCTGGCTTCGGCCAGGGCCTGGTCCAGCTGATGCGGCCGTCCTTTGGAACGCGGATTGTAGATGACGCAGACAAAATCCGCTTCCAGCGCCGCAGTGAGCCGCCGCTGGATGGTTTCCCAGGGGGTGAGCAGATCGCTCAGGCTGATGCAGGCGAAATCGTGGGTCAGGGGCGCGCCCAGCAGGGCCGCCGCCGCGCAGACCGCCGGTATGCCGGGCACCACGGTCAGGGGCACGCGCTCCAGCAGGCCGCGCGCCGCCAGGGTTTCCAGGGTCAGCCCGGCCAGGGCGTAGACGCCGGGATCGCCGGAGCAGACCAGGGCCGTGGACCGGCCGCTCAGAGCCGCGTCCACGGCGGCGGCGCAGCGTTCTTCCTCATGGCGCATGCCGGTGCTGATGACGGTTTTGCCGCGCAGCAGTTCCGGCGGCACCAGGTCCAGGTAAAGCTGGTAGCCGGCGATGCAGGCGGCCTGATCCAGAGCCGCGCGGGCCTGGGGCGTGAGACAGCGGGCGTCGCCCGGACCCAGGCCCACCACGTAAAGAGGCGCGTTGGTCATGATTGGTTTGGGGTTGAGGTTGCCGGGGGTGAAGCCAGGGCCACGGCCAGGGTCAGGCGCTCCTGGACAACGATTTTGGAAAGAAGCAGGCGGGCGCTGTGCCCGTCCGCCCGCGCGGCCAGCAGGGCCGCGGCTTCGCAGACGCTGAACGGCGGCTGGTGGAAACGCCGCCCGGCGGCCTCGGAGGGAGTGGGCGTGACGCAGCGGGCCAGCTCGTCGGCCGGAAAAACGCGCAGGGGAATGTCCAGCCGGGCTGCCGCCGCGCACAGGGCGGGTTCGTCCGCTTTTTCCGTCACTGTGCCCAAGGCCGCCACGGCGCGCATTTCCAGCTTCCGGGCAATGAAAACTTCCGCCAGCGCGGCCAGGGCCGTGGCCTCCGGGATGTCCCGGCGGCAGCCCAGGCCCACGTAGAGCCGGGGCACGGCCAGGCGCAACAGGCCGGGAGACGGCGGCAGGTGTCGCCAGTGGGCGGCCAGCAGGGGCGGGATGTCCGCATCCGGAAGAGCGGGGACGGGCGGCGCGTCGCCTTCCCCGCCGTAAAGGAGTTCGAAAACGTGAGGCAGGACGGCGGGCAGGGCTTGGCAGGGATCCCAGAGGCGCAGACTCCGGCCCTCCAGCAGGGCGGCCTGGGCCCTGGGCAGCAGATCCCAGTCCAGAATGCGCAGGCCCGCGTCCCGGATCAGCAGGTCCAGGGCCGGGGATGCTGTCGCCTGGCCTGCCGCATGATCCGAGGCCGTGGTGATCACTGGCATGGCCCGGAGCAGGCGGGCCAGATGCCGGGCCAGGTCATTGCCGCCGCCCCAGTGGCCGGAGAGCAGGCTGATGACGAAGCGCCCGGCCGGGTCCAGCACCACGACGGGCGGGTCCTGGCTTTTGTGCCGCAGCAGGGGAGCCAGCACACGCACGGCAATGCCCGTGGCCCCCACAAAGGCCAGCTTCTGCCCCGGCTTCGCATACAGGCTTATGTTGTGCAGCACCATGCGGCCCGGTTCGTATCCGAAATCCATATCCTGAAACCGCACATCCCCATTAAGTTTCGTATATGAAAACGTTCCGTTGCCATTGGGATATTTCCACGCCCATATGTTGGTGCGCTCCCCCACCTCTGTCAGCTCCCCGTTCTCCCCTTCCCTGGCATTGACCAGGGTCAGCTCGCCGCTGGAATCGGTCCAGAACCACCAGGTGATGGCTCCTTCGATCCCCTTGGGCGG